>Ga0172370_10000369_pt1 | contig 70859 bp, 63 predicted proteins | sample LakKiv5m_FD_114538 | JGI IMG/M metagenome (GOLD analysis project Ga0172370, IMG submission 114538) | Freshwater microbial communities from Kabuno Bay, South-Kivu, Congo - kab_022012_11.5m | ecosystem: Environmental > Aquatic > Freshwater > Lake | place: Democratic Republic of the Congo... | reverse complement strand
CAATAAATGGATATAATTAAACAACTATCTACTTAAATCTTTGAGGTCATTATCCCTTTTTCACCATCACAATAATCGGATACTGAAAATGGCGGACAAAGAAATCGGGATGTTTTTCTTCCAAATCGTAGAGCTTATTAAGCATCCATTTTCCAATAAAATTGTTTGGAATTAACAGTTTTTGATGCCGTACATCAAAGGCTCGCCAGGGATACATGCGTATTTCGGCTTCGTTTTCAAAGCGTTTCCACCAGCTCAATGGATGCGAATGAAAATACAATTCCTGAACAAATTTCTTTTTTACAAATACTCTTTTAAAAAGCCTGAAGAGCTTTAGTATCAGACTTGCCGGAGCCAGTATCCACCTTCCCCATGCAGCCGGATTGCTGTAAACTATTACAATGGGATGACCGGGTTTTGTTACAGCAATGAGCTTACGCACAGCCGTTTCCTGCATATCTTTATCTATATGGTAAATGGTATGCACACTCAAAGTACAGTCGAAAAAGTTTTCTTCTAATGGCAGGTCAAAAAAACTACCATGCAAAAACACGCCATGATCGCCAATGCGTTCTTTAGCCTTTTCGAGTGCCTTTGCCGACAGGTCAACACACCAGCGTTTGTTGAAACCCCTCGAAAACTCACGGTATTCGGGAAACTGTATCGGCCCCGAGGCCATGTCGAGGATGTTTTCGCCATTTTCAGGAATGTAGCGAAACACCCGCAAGCGGCACTTGCTGATATATTCCTGAGCAAAAGGCCTGAGATCTTCGTATTTGCGGGCATCTCCGGTAATATCATTCTCGGTATCCCAGCCTATTGAGTTGTAAAAGTTGGAAACAATTTCTTCAGCTTTATTTTTCATTGATTAATTAATTTTATTTGGAAAAACTGACTGAACCACATCCTTAATATAAAGTGAACTGAATAATATATTTTTCATTCGCCCGATACATTTGTCTTTATTGCTTTTAAAACCACTGTCAAGCATTATTTTAAAGGTATTTATATCTACTTCATTGCTCATTTCAAGACGAGGTAACCTCATTTTGTCCGATTTAGGGGATACCAAACCCTGATGTACCGAAAAACCATAATTAAAACCTGCCTTAACGGCAAAATCAATAACAAAACGGTTGTATTTTCCAAAAGGATAGGCAATCATTTCGGGAACAATACCAAAAAATGTTTTAAGGGTATGAATACTATTATCATATTCTTCAATGATCTGATCAAAAGTCAGTTCATTCATGTGCTGATGGCTGTGAGCATGTGACTGGAGGCTCCAGCCAATATTTATTAAAACAGAAAGTTCATCAACCGATAAAAACCTGTCGGTAGCATTGTATTCTACCCCACAGTCGTAAGGCATGCTGTTGGTGAGTGCAGCAGTGGGCACAAAAACAACACCTTTAAAACCAAATTCTTCCATAACAGGCATGGCATATTGCAAAACAGAAAATAAGGCATCATCAAAAGTAATCATCACCGGATTGATGGTATTGGCAGCATGCTCAGGGTGCAATATTGTCTGATAATCTAAATCGGCCAGATAGAACATTTGCTGCCTGAATTCATTAATAAAAACATCAAGCTTTTTATACAATGACCTTGAGCCGGTGAAACTATGGTACATTAAAATTGGAAAATTTGTTTGCTTCATCTGCTTTTACCCCATTTTTTTTGTTTACCAGAAAATATTAACATCAGCGATGTAAAAACATTGGTTAAAACAAGCTGAATACCTTTAATTATTAAATTATAAAAACTGATTTTAGTGCCGGATAATTTAATTCCAATAAAACCATAAAACAACAATGCTAGAATGATAAAAAGTAGTAAAAACTCCGATGTAAGTAAGCTGACATTAAAAATAATATTTACCAGCAACAACATTATCAATGCAAATAAAAGAACAGAACGTGGTGGTAAAAATAATGATAATGCAAAATCTAATTTATTTATATCAAATTTCACTAAACCATTGAACAATAAACGCATCCCAACTTTTTGTGCCACTTCATATTGACCGCCAATCCAGCGTTTACGCTGCTTTGAAAAATTATCATTGTTTTCAGATGAATAATATGCTAAATGAGCCGAAGGAGCCCAGCATATTTTTTTTGACATAAGTAATAAATACGCATTCCATTGTTTGTCTTCAACGATTGTTCCCTGTGCCAGCTTAATAGTATCGATAAAATCGTTAGCATGAAAAGCCATACCACTGCCATGCATCCTGACATTCAATCCCAGACAATGCCTTACACCAAGGTTTATCCACTGCCGAATGGCTTCAGCACCGGCATCAAGCCCACTTACCGATGACACATTACTATTATCAACATAACGGAAGCTTTGAAAAATTGTATTTGAAGGTCTTTTTTGAAAATAATAATCCATGGCTTTGCAAAACTTTGAATCCAGCAAACAATCAGAATCAACAACAATAATACATTTTGAATCTAAATCAGAATAAGATTTTAATTTTTCAGTAGCAAAACTTAAAGCACCTACTTTTCCGCTATTAATTCTATCATTTTTTTCAAAAAAATCGTATTCAAATGACCTGACAATTTCGGTAGTGCGATCATTGCAGTTATCGGCAATTACAATTACATTAATCAGCTCTTGAGGATAATCCTGCTCTTTTATGCTTTGCAATAGTTTTCCAATATATTTTTCTTCATTGTGGGCAGGAATAATAATATAAAAACTTTTTAAAGTACCAGCAAGATCATTTGAAGTATTTGAAATTTGTGATTTAATACGTTTGTAGAAAAATGGAAAAAACAAAAAAGGATAAAACAGGTAGGCAGAAAAAAACAATAATATTATTTCAAAAATATAAAAAACCAATTTCATTGTCCTTATTAAATCAGTTGTAATTTACTATTTTATCCCCAGAAATTTATATGCTGTTAAAATAAGCAAATGCAAATGTAAAAAAACTACACTGTTTTTACTATAAAATATCCATGAACAATGTCATGTAAAGCTTAAAAAATAATAAATTTAAGGTAATAATAAAATCATTGTGGATAAAGTGATATAAAACAACAGATAATAAAATGGTCAAAATAATGAGAATTACGCACTTTTTAATTATTTGATATTTTTTAGAAAACATCAGGAATATGCTGTAATAAAGATGTTTTATCAATTTGATAATCAAATTTCTATCAATAATCAAAAGTTTTTCTCAAAATAATTTAGCAAAAAATAAAAATTCTTCATTATTTCATTTATACAAAATCTTTTTGAATATTCCAAACAAATTATTTCACAAAAAAATAAAATAATTCTTCAATAATACTTGCAGGATAACTTTCAAGCAATACTTTTGCAACTTTTAACAAATAGGTCAATATACGTTTTAATGGATATTTTTGAAAAGATAAGCAAAAAACCAGGTCCACTAGGACAACACTCCCAATATGCACATGGATATTTTATGTTTCCTGAACTGGAAGGAGAAATATCAAATAGAATGAAGTTCAGAGGCAAGGAAATGATAGTGTGGAGTTTAAACAACTATTTAGGTTTGGCAAATCATCCTGAGGTCAGACAAGCTGATGCTGAAGCTTCTAAAGAATTTGGTCTTGCTACTCCTATGGGAGCAAGGATGATGTCAGGTGATACCAAATATCATCGTCAGTTGGAAACCGAACTGGCAAAATTTGTTCAGAAAGAAGATGTATTTTTATTAAACTATGGATATCAGGGTGTAATATCAATTCTGGATGCTATATTAGACAGGCATGATGTATTGGTATATGATGCAGAAGCACATGCCTGCATTGTTGACGGTGCACGACTTCACATTGGAAAACGCTTTGCTTATCGTCACAATGACATGGAGAATCTTGAAAAACAACTTCAGCATGCACAAGCAGCAGTGGAACCAAATGGTGGTATTCTTGTTGTAACCGAAGGAGTTTACGGCATGTCGGGTGATCAGGGAAAGGTAAAAGAGATTATAGCGCTTAAGAAAAAATATAAATTCCGCTTATTTATTGATGATGCACATGGTTTTGGTGTCATGGGACCAAAAGGCGAAGGCACACACGTTCACCAGGGTGTTGCTGAAGGGGTTGATATTTATTTTGCTACTTTTGCTAAAGCAATGGCCAGTATCGGTGCATTTGTTGCCAGCGACAAAAATATTATTACTCATCTCAGATACAATATGCGCTCACAGACTTTTGCAAAATCGCTTCCTCTGCCATTGGTAATTGGCGACCTTAAACGCCTTGAAATTATTAAAAGAAGTACTGAACTTAAAGACAAACTGTGGCAAAATGTGAATAAACTGCAACAAGGTTTAAAAGAACGAGGTTTTGATATTGGTAAAACCAATTCTTGTGTCACACCAGTTTATTTAAAAGGCAGTGTAATGGAAGCAGGCAACCTTATCATTGACCTTCGTGAAAATTATAATATTTTTTGTTCTATTGTGCTTTATCCTGTAATTCCAAAAGGTGAAATAATTATCAGGATAGTTACAAGTTCAGAACATACAGATGACGATATTGAAAAAACACTTGTAGCATTTACTGAAATTGCAGATAAGCTCAGGAATAAATTATATGATTCAGAAAATTTAATGTTTAACCCGGTAAATAAATAATTTTTTTTTAACTTAATAAATTTTGAAATTATGAACAGGTATGCTCAACTAAGAGAGATGCTTCTTTCTCTTGAAACAGATTTTATCAAATTCTATGAAAAAGGAAATAAAGCTGCAGGTACAAGAGTAAGAAAAGGAATGCAGGATCTGAAAGTAAAAGCTCAGGAAATCAGAGCTGAAGTTCAGGGAATGAAAAATGAAGATTAATTCTTTGACAAAATCAGAGTAAGAGTTTATTCTCTTATGCAAAAAAAGAGCTTTCCTTAAAGGAGAGCTTTTTTTTTATATTAATATAAATACTATCCAGCAAACAATGCTATAAACCAACCAAAGCTTTACCGGGGTATATTCACTAATTTTTATTCCCATCTTTCTGACATATAAATAGATCAAAAACTGATTGGTATAATAGGCAATCAAAGTTGCAAATGGAACACCAATAATACCGAATAATAAGACAAATATTATTGCAAGAACAATATTTACTACAAATTCAACAATACTTGCTTCAAGAATTTTTGTATTTTTCTGCATACCAAAAAGGATAGTTTGAGGGAAGAATAATCTGCTTACTATCAGTAACAAATAAACATTAAAAATCTGATATGAATCAATAAAAACATCTGTAAAAAGGAATTTAAACATGGGTTTGCTTATCACCAGCAACACCAAAGTTAAAGGGAATAGTATATGCATCAGGCGAGCAGAACCTTGCTTCAGCTTGTGTAATGCTGATTTTAATTCATTTTTAAGCAATGCATTTGCTATTTCACCACTTAACACTACACTCATAGCATTTGCCAACAACCTAACCAAAGGAAATTCACGTGCACCATATCTGAATATAGCAAAATCATTACTATTGGTAAAATATCGCACAACAAAACCATTAACAATTTCAGTGCTTCCACCTACCAATAAACTAAACATTATAGGTGTTGACTTTTTTAAATGAGCAAACATTACATCTTTCTGATACATAAAAGAAGCATATTTATGTATCAGAAAAACAAGATATAAGAATCGTAAAAAAGTATATATTGTCAAATAAAATAAGGCAGAAAGCAAGCTTAGTCCCATGATTAAAGGAAAACAAAGAGCAAAAACCTGGAGACTGAATGAAACAATGGAATAAATCAGTAACTTTTTATTTTCATTTTTTACCAGAAAAATATACTCTATTAAAAAAGTTGGTGAATTGAAAAGCATGAAAGCTGAATATACCAAAAATAATTTGTAGGTAATAGTTTTAAAGAAAATTATTCCTGTCATAAATATTAAAACAGATGATAAAACAGAAATAATACTCAATGAAATAAATGTATTAAAAATTACTGCTTTCCTTTTTTTTTCATCAGCATGATTGTAAAATGGTAAAAATGTGGTCATGAGGCCGGAAACCCAAAAAAAGGTAAGAGCCGAACTGACCAATCCTAATGTTTCATACTGACTGATAATAAAAGTATCTTTATAAACATTTGCAAGAAAAACAGAAATAAGAAACACTGAGCCTGTTCTTACAATCTGAACTGCCTGAAGACTAAAAACACGTATATTAAATTTTTCTTTAAACTGATTCAGCATAATTTTCTATAATAAAATCATCACGTATTGTTTTTAACCGATTATACTCATCTTCGATATCTTCAGATAATGTATCAATGCATTTTTTTAAACTAATAATCTGATTTTCATTTGTAACAACTTCAAGCCCTACCCTTTCCTGAATTTTTTGCAATACAAAAACAACAGCATCACTGCTGATAAAATTCAATAAATATCTTTTAGTTCTAAAACGATCAACAAAATCATAAAACCCAATAATATATTTTATGTCAAGCCCTAAAAAGAAATGAATAAAATCATCTTTAACTACCTTATCGATTTCAAAGTAAAATCTGTCAAGAATTCTTTCTTCACGTTTGATAATTACCAAGTCAATAATCAATTCAAGCAATACATGGGCAATAAAGTGCTGTCTGTTTTTTTGATGCGTATAATTGAATTGTGTAAAATACTTTTTCAATAAAGAAGTAAAGCGTATAAAGTACTCAGATTGATGAAATACTGAATCAAGTTCATGGTGTTTAAGAATTCCTGCATATAATTCCTGGTCGGTTTTGGTTAGTTCACGATGAGTAACCGGGTCTAATAGTTTTAAATGTCGGTCGTAAATACCGGCAAGATCAGGTAAAATTAACCCTAAATTATAATATGGCAGACCATCAATACCATCAATAAAGTAGTGAGAAATATAATTCACAATAATTGGATTATTGTTCAAAGGTATGAAAAGCCAGAATACATTGACTTGAAGTTTTTCACTAATATGAGATGATATATTTTTGCATAAAAAATAATAATGAATTTTATTGAAGAATTACGATGGAGAGGCATGATTCACGACATCATGCCTGGTACTGAAGAAATGATTAAACAAAAAATGATTACTGCTTATGTAGGTATAGACCCTACTGCAGACTCCCTACATATTGGTCACCTTGTTTCAATCATGATGTTACGTTTATTGCAACAATGTGGTCATAAACCAATTGCATTGATAGGTGGTGCTACGGGTATGATAGGTGACCCATCAGGTAAATCTGAGGAAAGAAAACTTTTAGATGAAGAAAGCTTAAGGTATAATCAGAACTGTATTAAAAACCAGTTATTTCGTTTCCTTGATTTCAGTGAAAATATGCCTAATAAAGCAGAGATAGTAAATAATTATGACTGGACAAAAAACTTTTCATTATTATCATTTTTAAGGGATATAGGAAAACACCTGACTGTCAATTACATGATGGCAAAAGATTCTGTGCAAAAACGTCTGGAAACGGGCCTATCATTTACTGAATTTTCATATCAGCTTTTACAGGCTTACGATTTTCTTTACTTATTTAAAAATTATAATTGCCTGTTACAAATGGGTGGCTCTGACCAATGGGGTAATATAACATCAGGAACAGAACTTATCAGAAGAATTGCAGGTGGAGAAGCTTATGCCCTCACCTGTCCTTTGATTACAAAATCTGATGGTGGTAAATTTGGAAAAACAGAAGAAGGAAATATTTGGTTGGATCCAAAATATACCTCACCTTATAAATTTTATCAGTTTTGGCTCAATACTTCTGATGCAGATGCTGAAAAATATATAAAATTGTTTACTTCATTAACACAAAATGAAATATTATCAATTATTACTGAACATCAAAAAGCACCTCATAATAGAGTTCTACAGCAAAGATTGGCAAAAGAAATCACAATATTGGTACATTCTGAAAAAGACTATAAGATAGCCTTTGATGCTTCACGTTTATTATTTAGTAAAGACTTGCAAATTGAAGATGTGTCGGAGGAAGTATTTCTTACTGCTTTGGAAGGTGTTCCTACCTTTCATTTTCAAAAATCAGAACTTCAAAAAGGTGTGGACATTTCAGAATTATTGTCTGTTAAAAGTCAGGTATTTACTTCAAAAGCTGAATGCCGAAGAATGATTCAGGGCGGTGGTTTATTTATTAACCGTCAAAAAGTTGAAAATGTTAATGAAATCATCAATAATATTCGTTTGATCAAAGGAAAATTTTTACTTATTCAAAAAGGGAAAAAGAATTATTTTCTATTGATTGGTGAGTAATCAGTTTTTTTTTCTAATTCAGGCAGGTCAGGATTATAATATTCATTCAGAGGTTTAATCAAAGACTGATTGTTTAAATCAATAAACTTACAATTAATAGAAAAACCTGTATCCTGATATAAAAATCTGTGCTGCCAATTATCTTCTACATAAAAATTTGCACCTTGAATGTCGTCTGAAACATTATATTTGAGCAGATAATTTGAAGCTATTTCTTTAGCAAAAGCAGTTGAGTAATCAGAAAAAATATATTGTCCCATAAAAAACAGATGGTCATAAACAAAGAAAATACATTTAGTTTTTTGACCATGATAAATTTTTTTATAACAATAGCTTGCCAAATCTTTATCTGCTATTTTTTGAATCGAGAAGGATGATGGAATTCCATAAATTTTGATAATTTTTTTATCACTGATTCCAAATTTTAACTTCTCAAAAACTATTTCTATACTGGACTGAAACAATGCATGTTTAGGGTCAATACTTAAAGCCTCGTGTACATGATCAATCGGATCTTCAGCAAAACAAAGCTTATAGGGTGTAGGGATATCTTTTCGTTGGCAATATTCATTAAATTTACTGCTAAATTTGCCATAAATCATTTGATTCCAAAAGTATCCAATAGTATTCGTCATATAAAATACAAAACTCAAACAGGATTACAAAAGTACGATATTATCTTTTTATTTCTGTTGATTTCACTCTGATAAATTCAACATTGAAAATTAAATCATTAGAATTACCAATTCACGTTAACTTCGCATTTTTTAAAAAAGGTTTATGAAATTTATAATCATGAATATTTTGTATCATTATTTTTATTTTGCAAAAAAACAAAATATGATTTTTCTTAACCAGATATTTTTCGATTTCCATTTTTAACAAATAAAAATTTTTGTGAGTCCTGAAGTTTTTGGAATACGAATAGAATTTATATTATTTGCCATTGTCCTTATTTGTGTTGTCATTTTACACAAACACACTTTTTGGGTAGGTTTGGCAGGCTTAGTTATCATTTTATTTTATAAAATATTTTTCACAGAACATTTTAATTTTTCAGAACATTTTTTTGGAACTTGTCCCTTAGTAGAGCAAATATGCAATAAAGAAACACGAACTGGTGAATGGGGAATCTTGGTCAATCTGGCAGGTTTGATAATTGGTTTTAGTCTTCTGGCAAAAATTTTTGAAGAATCACTTATTCCTGACATATTGCCTGATTATTTGCCTGATGACTGGAAAGGGCCATTTGTTCTTTTATTAATTATCTTTATTTTATCTACCTTTCTCGACAATATAGCTGCTGCCATGATAGGTGGTTCAATAGCGTTAGTTGTTTTCAGACAAAAAGTACATTTAGGGTATATTGTTGCTATTGTTGCAGCAAGTAATGCTGGTGGAGCCGGTAGTGTTTTAGGCGACACAACCACTACGATGATGTGGATTTCCGGTGTATCTCCTGTCAATGTTTTACATGCTTTTATTGCTTCTGGTAGTACTTTTATTTTTTTTGCTGTTTTTGCTTCAATTCAACAGGATAAATTTCAAAGAATTAGTAAAGATGCGCTAAAACACGAAAAAATAGATAAGACAAAAGTTGTTATTGTTATTTTAATTCTTGCAGGTGCCATAATAACAAATATTACGTATGATATGCCAGCTTTGGGGGTCTGGATAGCAATTTTTATAAGTGCATTATTCAGTAAATTACCATGGAAAGAATTGAACAATACATTCAAAGGAACTATTTTCTTACTTTGTCTGGTCATTTGTGCCTCATTAATGCCTGTTCAAACATTGCCAGATGCATCGTGGGTAGTAGCATTTATCCTTGGTTTTGTTTCTTCTGTATTTGATAACATTCCGTTGACAAAATTGTGTATTGACCAAGGCCATTACGATTGGGGTATGCTTGCTTATGCAGTAGGATTTGGAGGTTCTATGATTTGGTTTGGTTCTTCTGCAGGTATCGCTATAACCAATAAATTTCCGAATAGTCGGAATGTGCTAACCTGGATAAAAAATGGCTGGCATGTGATAGTTGCCTATTTGATAGGTTTTTTTCTTTTATACCTGATTATTGGTTGGCACCCTACGAAAAATAATTTGCATGATGAACCTGCTAAAAACTGTAAGTTTGAAAATTGTAATGCCAGAATAAATGCAATAACGAATGAAAATAATTAAATTTCACAACATTAAAATAGTTTTAAATGATTGATAAAGAAAAAATACTTGAAAAATTTGACAATTTAACACACGAACAGTTTTTAAAGATATTAGACGAGTCTATCAGGCAATTTCCACGTAAAATGGCTACTTTAATGACACATGCTGATAATGGCAATACAACAGAAACAAGTTATTTTTCGCTTCAGATCCGGGAAAGTTTTGCATATATATTTCATGACAGCTATCTTAACTTTTTATGTCATAAAATTGATGAAGCATCTGTAAATAAAGATTATTCAAAAATGGCTGAAATTGCCAGCAATTTGAAAGATTATTCGGAAAAGTTTTTGCAACAATTGAATGAATTAAAATTATTTTTTTTAAGTAATCATCAATAACATGAAAACGATAAATTTTACATTGTTTTTTCTGTTAACAGTTATATCTTTTAGCATAAAAGCACAGAATGAATGGGTGGTTCCGTACAATGCAGAAAAGAAAACCATTATTTATGAAGAAGTTATTCAGGTGAATAATGTATCAAAAGACGACCTTTATAAGAGAGCTATTGAATGGATAAATACTTATTTTACAGGAGGAGCAAATAAAATCTCTGAGAAAGATGCTGTAAACGGTTTTATTAAACTAAAAGACAGAACTACCATTTTCAGAATGGAGAAAAAAACAAAAGTAGTTGACGTTGTTATAGATTATAACATAGAAATATATTTAAAAGAAGGAAAATTCAAATTCATTGTTTACAATTTCAGAAACTTTCAGGGCAGTACCTCTCCTGGTATAGAAATCTGGATGGACCCATCAAAGTGCGAAAAAGAAAAAGCTTTGGAAAGATACACTACTTTGAACACCCAGGTTACACAAATGCTTGATAACCTTAAACAATATATGCTGACCGGTAGCACAAAAAAAGATGATAACTGGTAATTATTAGTGATTTTCCTTAAACCATTTTAATGCATCAATAACAGTAATATTTACAGGTGTTTGAGTCATCTTTAATACTTTAATTGCCTTTTCAGGATTAAAAAAGTTTTGGCTTTCAAGTATATTAATGTTTATGGTATTAAAAGACACATTAAACCCGGTATATGTTAGAATATCACCAATAATGCCTGTAAGTCGAAGAATAAATGATGGTAAAACAATTTGAATCTTTTTTATTTTGTCAATTTTTTCAACAACATAAACAAACTCTTTATAGGTTAAATTTTCACCTGCCAATAAATATCTTTCACCATTAACTCCTGAATCTATTGCATTGCATACAGCTTTGGCTGCATCTGCAACGTGGACAAAACTTTTACCTCCCCTGGTAATAAAAACAATTTTTTTTTCGGCAAATGCTTTTAACAACCTACCTGAACTGGGTTTAGCATCACGTGGTCCCAGCATAAATGTAGGATTAACAACGACTGCATCCACCAATCCACTTTTAGAATATTGTAGCACCAATTGCTCTGCCCTCAGTTTGCTTCTTGCATAAAAAGATTTATAAAATAAGGGGGAGAAAGAATTCTCTTCTGTTCCTGGCTTTTCCTTGCTTCCATTTGCAATTGTATTTGCTGTACTAATAAATATAAATTTTTTAACTTTCGCTAATACACAAGCTTCCAATAGAAAATAAGTTGACAAATAATTTGTCCTGTATATTTTCCTATATTCTCTTCTGACCTGTGAGGTATTTGCAGCAGTATGAATAACCACATCAACATTCGATACTGCGTTTCTCACACATGTTCTATCAGTTAAGTCACCATAAAAAACATGATAATCAAGGTTTTTCAATGAACTCAATTTGGCACCTGCCCTTAACATTGCCTTCACCTCAATACCTCTTAAATTTAACTCCTCAATAATATTTGCAGCTAAAAAACCATTGGCACCAGTTATCAATACTCTCATAATAAAGCAAATTTAGATGGTATTTGAAGACATTGCTACCTTTTTACTTTTAATTTCTCTTTTAACAACATTAGATACCAAACATAAGCGTATCCATATTGGAACTAATTGCATTAAAAACCAATTCAATTTATTCAAAATACCAGGGATAACAAGATTATCACGTCTGAATAGTTGTTTGATTGCTATTTCTGCCATTCGGGTAGTGGAGATAAGCCCCATTTTACCAAAAACACCCTGCTCTTCAATTCTGGCAGTTACGTCAGGATTGGTTTTCATAGGACCAGGGTGAATGACACTAACAAATACATTTGTCTTTTTCAATTCCTGATACAAACTACGTGAAAAATTCCAGATAAAAGCTTTTGAAGCCGGATACACAGTTTTATATGCAATCGGACTGAAGGAGGCCATACTGGCAACATTTAATATAAATGATGCACTTTGAGCTTTCAGATTTGGTAATAGCAGACGTGTAAGCATACTTGTTGCTCTGATATTTATTTGTATGATATTGTCGATATATTCCGGGCTGGCTTCTTCAAATGCTCTTGTTCCACCAATACCAGCATTATTTATTAAAACACTCACCTGATAGTTGTTAGCCCAGTTTGCTATCTGAAAGACAGTATCATTTTTTGTCAAATCGGCTTCCATAAATTTTACATCTATTAAATATTTTCGGTTAAGGTAATAAGCCACTGCATCAAGATTTTCATTATCAAGTGATACTAATAATAAATTAAAATTCCTTTTTGCTAGTTCTTCTGATATTTCTCTGCCTAAACCTCTGCTGGCACCAGTCACCAAAGCATAATTACCATTACTAATTTCAATGAATTTACGCTCATTGATTAAACTTAAAATTAGCTTAAATGCAATGACAGACATTGGAACACCAATGGCAATTCCACCCATCAGTAGCGACAAAAATACTTCTTTACTATCCGTGAAACAACTTACTACAGCTTTGAAGGTGATTTCATGTGGAAAACTAAAGTACAAATCATATCCCATCATTTTTTTGCCGATAAAAAATGAAAGGCTATAAAAAAATGCAGCATTCAGGCTATTTACATGATAAACTCCTATGACAGCAGCCAGTTTGTTCCATTTCAAATAATGAGTAATGATTAAAGCAATCAACACTTTAAAACCAATAAACGGTGTTGTAGCTAAAAAAATTCCCAGCGCATAGCCATAACCTATATTTGAAGGACTATCTTTTATCTCAGATAATTTATTGATTAAACCTTTTACTTTTAATAATAACTTGTTCATTAGCGTCATTTTAATAATTTTTTTCAGTTAAGCATTTCCAATCTTGATTTCAAATTCAGCATATTCTGATGAAAAGTTCTTTCCAGTATAGGGTCCTGAATATATCTTGGAATAGTAGGTGGTGTATAGGTTATGGCATTAAAAACAACTTTTGTAACATTCTCATATTTTTTTACTGTCCACTCTGCTTTGTATTTTTCTATCCTGCTGATTCCTTCTACTTTTTGCAACAAATTTTCCTTGCTTTCAATATTAACCTTAATAAATTCATTGTTCATGTTTGCTGTTATGTAATAATGAGCAACCAAATCACGGTTATCAAATGGCCAAGGTAATTCAAATACAGTATATTGATAGAATTCATTTTCATTAATCTTTTTATAAACAGTGTTCTGCTTTATATTTTTCATCCACTGTTGTACCAGCTCGGGTTTCGTAATTAATTGCACTATTTCTTTGGGTTCATTTCTTACAAAAAATTCCGACATCCTTTCTCTGACCGAAAGTTTATCGCTCACTACTTTCCAACGTTCATAACTGCTGACTCCATCAGATTGTGAAACTAATTTCCAGCTATTGTTGGTTGAGTTTTCTCCATTTAATGTGGTAAGAATTATTGTTGTTATAAATATGAAATTTTTCATCATCAATTTGTTTCAATTAAAGACAAGCTAACAATAATCAGGTTGCAAAGCTTCAAATTTGAAAATTAATCAGATTGCAAACAACGAAATACAAATTATTAAAAAGCAGTTTTATTTTTGCCAACTGAAATTTTCTATAAATATGGAAATAGCAATTGAAAATCTTGTGAAAAGATATGGCAATCAGGCAGCAGTTGACCATATCTCATTTCAATTAAAACCTGGTGAAATCTTAGGATTTCTGGGGCCTAATGGTGCAGGAAAAACAACAACGATGCGTATTGTTAGTTGTTTTATGGCTCCCAGTTCAGGCGATGTTTTACTAAATGGAAAATCAGTATTTGACAACCCGACATCATTTCGAAAAAAAATCGGGTATCTGCCTGAAAACAACCCACTTTATTACGATATGTTTGTCATTGATTTTCTTACCTATATTTCACAACTTCAACAAGTTGAGAAAAGTAAAATACCTGCACGTGTCAACGAAGTCATCAGCTATGTTGGTCTGAGTAATGAGAAACACAAAAGAATTGGTGAATTGTCGAAAGGTTACAAACAAAGAGTAGGTTTAGCACAAGCACTCATACATGAACCGGAACTACTTATTTTAGATGAACCTACTTCAGGTCTTGATCCCAACCAGATTATTGAAATCCGTGAATTAATCAGAAACCTGGGAAAACAAAAAACTATACTCCTGTCAACCCATATTTTGCAGGAAGTAGAAGCACTTTGTGATCGTATCATCATTATTAACAAAGGTAAAATTGTGACTGACTCCACACCTGCCCAATTACAACAAAACATCAGCAGTAACGGTAGTTTACAAGTGTATATTGAGCCCACAAAAACAAACGATAATGTGCTGAAGCAATTGATGACATTAAAATATTGCAATTCTGTAGTTCAGCAGGAACAAGAAAATCATTTTGAGTTTAGCACTTCCAATTCATATTTGCTTAAAAAAGAAGTTTTTGACCTTTGCAAAATTAATAACTGGTATTTGTTAGAAATGCATGAGGTTGAAGCCAGGCTGGAAGATATTTTCAGAAAACTAACCACAGAAAACTAAGACTATGAATACTATCTTTAACATTGCTAAAAGGGAATTGAAAAGCTATTTTGATTCCTTAACTGGTTATATTTTACTGATTCTTTTTCTTGGATTCAGTGGATTCTTTACATGGTTATTTGGAAACGATGTTTTTTTGATGGGAGAAGCCAGTTTACAGGTGTTTTTCAACTGGAGTTTCTGGACATTATTTTTCTTTATTCCCGGCATCACCATGAGGTCTTTGGCAGAAGAAATAAGCAGTGGTACTATTGAATTATTATCTACCAAATCAGTCAGTCCTTTTCAAATAATAACAGGAAAATTTTTCGCAGCCTGGTTACTTGTTATTATTGCTCTTGTCCTTACATTCCCTTATTATATTTCCATTTCAACACTTGGAAAAGCCGATCATGGAGCAATTTTAGGAGGATATTTGGGATTGATTTTGGTCAGTGGTGCTTATATCAGCATAGGTATTTTTGCGAGTAGCATTTCAAAAAATCAGATTATTGCATTTTTAACAACACTTTTTATCGGAATATTTTTTCATTTGATTTTTGACCTGATTGCAAAGGTTTTTACTGGAACAACAGGTGCAGTATTCAGCTTTTTAAGTATTTTCACCCATTATAGTTCCCTGATGCGGGGCGTCATTGATTCAAGAGACATCATGTTTTTTATAAGCCTGATTTTTTCAGGTTTAATACTTGGAAACTTTATGCTTTCACGTAAACTTTTAATTGACTAAAGCCATGTATGCAACAAAAAAATCTGCTGTAACTCGTCTGATCATCATTATACTGATTATTGTAGCATTAAATGTTTTATTTAGTATTTTATATTTCAGGCTTGATTTCACTGCCGACAAACGATATACTTTAAGTAAAACAACAAAAAATGTTTTAAAAGATCTTAAAGAAACAGTAACAATTACTGCATATTTCTCATCCAAACTGCCACCCGATATCATGTATTTGCGTAATGATTTTCGCGATATGTTAATTGAATATGCTAATTTTTCAAAGAAAAAAGTAGTTTTCAACTTTGTTGATCCATCAAAAGACCCACGTGTATTACAAAAAGCAAAACAAAAGGGTATTCAGCCTGTGATAGTAAATATTCGTAAAAAAGATAAATTTCAACAACAGGAAGTATATTTGGGTGCTATTGTGCAATTAAGTGAAAAATCGGAGGTAATACCAGCTATTCAACCTGGTGCACCCATGGAATATGCCCTTACTTTTGCAATAAAAAAATGTTCTAACAAGCAAAAAGAAATAATTGGTCTTGTTTCAGGTCATGGTGAAGCAGGCATGACCGAAATCAGCTATTTATCACAGATGCTCAGCGATCTGTATATTTTTGAAGATGTACCTTTAAAAGATTCTTTCATCATTCCTCCTAAATTCAAAACCCTTGCTATTATAAATCCTCAGGATTCATTTTCAGACAATCAGCTTACCGAACTTGAAAGCTTTATAGGTGCTGGAGGTAATCTGCTTGTTTGTTATAATTTTGCAGTAGGAGACCTTTCACAGATGCCTCCACGATCATATCTCAATGCTACCAAACTTGAAAATTTATTAGCAAAATATGGGATAAAAATTATGCCCAATCTGGTGTATGACTTGCAATCTTCACAAATTACTGTTCAGCAAAAACAAGGAGATTATATCATAAACACACCTCTTGACTTTTATTATATACCATTTATTTCATCATTTGCTGACCACCCAATCACCAAAGGCTTAGAGTCAATTTTACTTCCGTTTGCCTCAGAAATCGTTATTGAACCTGGCAAATCAGGCTTAAAGATTATTCCATTAATAAAAACCAGTGACAGGTCGGGAACTGAATTAGTTCCTGCATATTTTGACCTGATGAAACAATGGACCGATCAGGATTTTAATAGAAGTGGAATACCCCTTGCTGTTGCTGCTGAAGGTAGCACCATGGATGGTAATGCTTCCCGTCTTATTGTTGTATCAAATGGTAACTTTTTTATTAATGATCAGCAGGGACGCATGCAAGGAACACCAGATAACATGAATTTTGTAGCTGGTGCCATCGACTGGTTGTGCGATAAATCAGGCTTATCCGACTTGCGTACAAAAAGTATTTTATCAAGACCTATCAAGCAAATTAGTGAGGAGAAAAAAACCATAATCAAATACCTGAATGTATTTTTACCCGTTTTTCTGGTCATCATTATTGGAATTTTCAGGTATCGCAAGCAACAAAAATTAAGAAAAATATGGATAAACAGCCAATAACTTAATTATGAAACTTAAAAATAACCATCTTATTCTGTTTCTGTTTTTTATTATAGTACTTGTTGCCGTATTATTTTATTTTAACAGAAAAAAGGAAAAAGGAGTATTTCCTGATAAAGTACTTTCCATTACAGCAAAAGAAATAGTATCGCTGGAAATTACACCTTCTTTTGATACAGATAAAAAGTTCAGGGTTTATAAAAAGAACAATAAATGGTTCGTTTCTTCAGGATCTCGAACATTGGAGGCTGACACTACTTTTGTAAACAGCGCATTGGCTGAAATTGAAAAAATACGCCCCGACAGACTTGTTACAAGAGATCAAAGTCTCTGGAAAGAATATGGTGTTGATAGCAGTGGCACATTGCTTATTATCCATTTAAAAAATGATAAAACTTTAAGCGTGGTAATAGGAAATATGACCTTTCAGGACGACATTTATGTTAGCTCATATATACGTTTAACTAACCAAAACGAGGTTTTTGCATCAGAATGCTATCTTGAAGGTACGATTAAAAAAGATATAATGGGTTGGGTAAGAAAAACAAAAAAAGAAGGGTTGCAATAATCATTTTTTCCCTTCATTTTCTTATTTCTTTTATATTTTCAATAACACAGCAAATGTTTATCAGACAAAATTTGATCATTTCTTTCTCTCGCCTAAGGGATCAATTTTATCGGTCTCTACCATTAACATTACGGTTTTGACAGGAGCTCTGGGACAGTGCATGACACCTTTTGAAATAGTTGTACCCTGTAAAGGATTGAGTTCAATTGTTTTATCTTCTAAATCGATGAATAATTTTCCACTCAAAACAAAAAAGAATTCATCATCATTCTCATGTTTATGCCAGTGATAATTACCTTCCACAATGCCAATTCTGGCAACACTATCATTAATTTTGGTCAATGTTTGATTATACCATTTTTCTTTACATTCTTCAACAATTTCAGGAACATCAATCACCTCGTGATGATTATATTTAATGTTCATGTGCTGGTGATATTGATTTTGCTCTTTCATAATTATAAACTAATATGGCACTTATAAACAACTTGATTACTTATTGTTATTTTAAAAAGAAATTTGAACTGATTTTAATAGCCTCAGTATCATAATTTATATTTTCTGCTATTTGAGCAAATAAGCATTTTTCCATCACCTTCTCTGGTAGCCTTTCATAACACCACGGTCAGAATTACGTATAAAACTTAATATTTCATCACGTTCGGGTGTGGCAGTAAATTCTGCTTCAATGATTCCCAGTGCCTGTGAAGTATTGTATCCTCTGATATAAAGAATACGGTAAATGTCTTGTATTTCGTTTATTGTTTTTGACGGAAATCCGCGTCTGCGTAAGCCAATAGAATTAATTCCCACATAAGAGAGTGGCTCACGTGCAGCTTTGGTATAAGGAGGAATATCTTTACGCACCAATGAACCACCCGAAACCATCACATGAGCTCCTACATTAACAAACTGATGTACTGCACTCATGCCTCCAATAATTGCATATTCTCCAATGGTAACATGTCCTGCTATATTCACTGCATTTGCTAAAATAACATTGCGTTCTATCACACAATCATGAGCAACATGAACATAGGCCATGACCAATACATGATCTTCGATGATTGTCTGATGACTATCAGCAGTACCCCGATTGATGGTGCAGTATTCACGTATAGTTACATTATCACCAATTATTACCTTACTGTCTTCACCATTAAATTTTAAGTCTTGCGGAATGGCAGAAATAACACTACCTGGAAAAATGCGACAATTTTTACCAATAATTGCACCTTCCATGATGGTTACATGAGGCCCTATCCATGTACCTTCTCCAATTTGAACATTATGATGAATCGTAACAAATGGTTCAATCACCACGTTGTGGGCTATTTTAGCACTAGGGTGCACATAGGCTAATGGTTGGTGCATAATTATTTATTTTTAACAATTTGAGCCATCAGGTCGGTTTCAGCGACAAGTTTTTTACCAACAAAGGCCTCTCCTTTCATAATACAGACACCTCTTCTGATAGGTGAAGTCATTTCACATCGTAAAATCAATGTATCGCCTGGTAAAACTTTATCCTTAAACTTGGCATTATCGATTTTTAAAAAATAAGTTGAATAGTTTTCAGGGTCACTTTTATCGTTTAATGCCAAGACACCACCTGTTTGTGCCAATGCTTCAATGATAAGTACACCTGGCATGACCGGATCGCCTGGAAAATGTCCTTTAAAAAAATACTCATCATAAGTAACATTTTTAACACCAACGATAGATTTATCAGAGATATCTATTATTTTATCAACCAGTAAAAAAGGATGACGGTGTGGCAAAAGTCTTTCTATTTCAACAGTAGAAAAAACAGGACGTTTATTTGGATCATAAACCGGAGTTGAGTCTTTCTCAGCTTGTTTGGTTGCTTTAATTATTTTTTTAATTTTTCTGGCAAATTCAACATTCCACCGATGTCCCGGACGTGCTGCCATAATCTGTGCTTTAATTGGCATACCTATCAATGCAATATCTCCTAATAAATCGAGTAATTTATGACGTGCAGGTTCATTGTTGTACCTTAACTCAAGATTATTTAAGATACCATCTTTTTCAACCTTTATTGAATTTGGGTCTTTGTTGAATACCCTTGCCAGTTCTTCCAGTTTTTCTTTGGATAATTCATCATCAACAATTACTATTGCATTGTTGACATCTCCTCCTTTAATAAGATTCTGACTTAAAAGATATTCCAACTCGTTCAGCAGACAAAAAGTACGACAACTTGCAATGTCAGTTTTAAACTCTCTTAAATTAAGCAATGTAGCATGCTGGCTACCTAAAATCGGGGAGTTATAGTCAATCATAACAGTCATTCTGAATCCATCCAGTGGCATGGCTATCATCTCAACTTTTTCTTCCTCATGAGAAAAATATATATTTGACTTTAGTTCAAAATATTCTTTATCGGCATTTTGCTCTTTAATGCCAGCATCCAGCAATGCTTTAACAAAAGGAGATGCACTGCCATCCATGATTGGACACTCTGCAGCACTTACATCAATTAAAACATTATCAAGACCAAGACCTGCCAAAGCTGACATCACATGTTCAACAGTGCCTATTTCCACACCATTTTTACCAAGTTTTGTACCTCTTGATGTATCTACCACAAAATCAACATCAGCATCAATTACTGGTTGGTCTTCAAGGTCGATTCTTCTGAATTTAAAACCATGATTTTCTGGTGCAGGATTAAATGTTAAAACAGTTCTTATTCCTGTATGTAGCCCTGTTCCAGAAATGCTAACGGGTTTGTTAATGGTCTTTTGTTTGATTTCCATAACTTATTCCTGATTAATTTTTTTCTTTAATTCAATAATTTCTTTTTGTTGCGTATTTATTTGCTTATAAAGCTCAGGAAGTTTCTTTAAAATAGCATGTATTTTTAGTGTTGTACTCACTGGCATCAATGGTACACCAAACCAATCTTTATCTGGTTCTTCTATCGATTGAGAGATGCCGCTTTTTGCTCCAAATCGTGAACCATCAGCAATTTGTATATGTCCGACAAACCCAACCTGACCTGCAATAACACAGTTTTTCCCAATTTTTGTACTGCCTGATATACCTGTTTGGGCAGCAATAACTGTATTTTCTCCTATTTCCACATTATGTGCTATCATAATTTGATTATCAAGCTTTACCCCAGCATTAATGATGGTTGATTCAATGGTGGCCCGATCAATAGTGGTGTTGGCTCCTATTTCAACATGATTGTGAATCACAACATTTCCAACCTGTGGAATTTTTTTATATGTTCCATCTTTCTGTGGAGCATGACCAAAGCCATCACTGCCTATCACACATCCTGAATGTAGAATACAGTTTTCTCCGATTCTGCTACCTGAATATACTTTTACTCCAGCAAATAATATGGTGTTTTCTCCTATAACTACATCATCACCAATATAGCAATTCGGATAAATTTTAACATGATCGGCTATTCGGCTATTTTTTCCAATATAACAAAATGCACCAAGGTAAATATTTTCTCCAATAAACACATTATCAGCAAGATAAACAGGCTCTTCAATGCCATTTCTGAATTTTGTTATTTCAGTTATTTCTAAAAGTTGTATCAATGAATTATAAACATTATCAACCCTGATTAGTGCTGATGATATTTTTTTTTCAGGTTTGAAAGTTTTATCAACTAATACAGCCGCTGCCTTTGTTGTATAAATATGGTGAGTGTACTTATTGTTATGCAAAAAAGATAAATGATTTTCACTTGCTTCTTCGATACCTACAATGGCAGAAATCAGGAAATCAGGGTTGGTTGAATTCTCAAGCTTTCCATTAATCAATTCGCAGATATTGTTTATTGTAAGTTGCACTATTTTAACTATTCTTTAAATATTTTGGGTAGCAAAAAAAGTAGCGTTGAACTGGTTCTGAGTAATTTATCAGGTGAATACCAGTTTCAGAAGCCTTATATTCAATAACTTCATTTCTACCGTTCAGAATAAGAATTTTTTCATGAGATAAGTTGTATAGGGTATTTTCCACACTTCCAGTAAAGGCAAAGTATTCGCTGTCCGATAAGTCAATTTTAAAGTCTATACAGATTTTTTTCTGCATATTATGAATATAATCACCTTGAAAAGGTGTGGCTGAAATTTCAATATGAGGTGTAACCCTGTTAATCAAATTCTTACTTAAAATTGATAATATCTTATCACTATGATTCGTCCAAACCTTGATTGCATTCAAAATATCGTTATCGTCAAGGAGTGCAAAATTATTTAAAACTTCTATATCATCAAAGCACTCAACTTTAAATTCATTGTAAAGAAAAAAATGCAATGAAGGACTTGCAAAAAGCTCCTGTTTATTGCGAGCAAGATATTTTGCCCTTTGCAATGTTTTTATTAACAGATATTCAGCTGCAATTACAGTTTTATGAAGATATACCTGCCAATACATGGATCTGCGTGCCAATAAAAAATTTTCAACAGTAAAAACTCCTTTTTTTTCAATAACAAGTTTGTTATTACTAACATTCATCATCCTGATCAAACGCTCTGAACCTACCATTCCTTCTGTAACACCTGTAAAAAAGCTATCTCTGCGTAAATAGTCTAGACGGTCAACATCTAACTGACCTGATAATAACTGGTGTAAAAATTCTTTATGATAATTGTTTTGAAAAATATCAATGGCAAGATTAAGTTTATTCCCTGTTACTTTATTCAGATGATGCATAAAATGCAATGAAATTTGTTCGTGACTAACCTGATCAACAATTTCTTCTTCGAGGGCATGTGAGAATGGGCCATGACCAATGTCGTGCAACAAAATAGCAGCTAATACAGCATCTTCTTCATCAGTACTAACATCAACACCTTTAAGTTTCAGATGATGAAGCACGTCATTCATCAATTGAAACGCGCCTAATGTATGCTGAAAACGAGTATGAGTGGCACCTGGAAAAACCATATCGGTCAAACCTAACTGTTTAATCCTCCGTAATCGTTGTATATAGGGATGATTTACAATGGATAAAATGATTTCTCTGTCGAGTCGGATAAATCCAGCTACAGGATCGTTGATAAAAATAATCTTTTTCACAAATAATAAAAGCTTAAAATGATTGTTTTATACTTTTGCATAAATCTGTAAGCTAGTAAAATGACGGACAAAATTAAGATTCTTTGGGCTGATGACGAAATCGACCTGCTAAAACCTCATATAATTTTTTTAGAGCAAAAAGATTATGAAATAACTGCTGTAACAAATGGCTCAGATGCAATAGAAGAGGTTGAAAATGGCCATTTTAACATTGTTTTTTTAGATGAAAAAATGCCTGGCATCAGTGGTCTCGAAACTTTGTTAACGATTAAAAAAATGCGTCCTGAACTACCGATAGTAATGGTTACAAAAATAGAAGATGAACCTGTGATGGACGATGCTATTGGATCGCAAATTTCAGATTATCTGATAAAACCAGTAAATCCGAAGCAATTGTGGCTAACTGTTAAAAAACACGTAGAAAACAAACGTCTTGTCAGTGAGAAAATTACCTCTCTTTATCAACAGGATTTCAGAGAATTGTCGTTTACCATTAACGAAAATCTGGATGTTGAAGGGTGGAAAAGCCTTTACAGGGAATTGGTACACTGGGAACTCGAACTTGAGAAATCGAACGATAGCAATCTGAAAGATATTATTATTTCACAAAAAGCAGAAGCAAATAGTAATTTTTTTAAATTCATACAAACAAATTACCAGTCATGGATTAAAAACCCGGAAAATGCTCCAATAATGTCAAACAAGCTGATGGTTAGAAAGGTATTACCCCTGATTGGGAAAGATAAACCAGTTTATTTCATACTTATTGATAATTTCAGACTTGATCAATGGAAGATTATTCAAAAACTTCTGACAGACAAATTCAGAATTATAGAAGATGAACTTTATCTGAGTATATTACCTACAGCTACCAATTATGCAAGAAATTCAATATTTTCAGGGCTTTTACCACTTGACATTCAAAGAACCTACCCTAGCTCCTGGGTTTATGACGAGGAAGAAGGCTCAAAAAATCAGTATGAAAAGATATTTTTTGCAGAATACCTGCGTAAATTAAGGAAAAATATCACTTTTGATTATGAAAAAATCACTTCCTTGGAACAAGGACGTAAACTCCCTGAAACTGTTGCCAAGATGAATGCTGACCTCAGAATCATAGTTTACAACTTTATCGATATGCTTTCACACATGCGTACAGAAATGGAAATCATAAAAGAACTGGCAGAAGACGAAGTTGCATACCGTTCACTGACATATAGCTGGTTCAGACACTCTCCTTTATTTGAAGTCATAGAAAAAATAGCCTTAGAAAAATGTTATGTTGTAGTTACAACCGACCATGGTTCTATCAGGGTAAAAAAACCTTCTAAAGTAATAGGTGACAAAAATACTACTGCAAACCTAAGATATAAACAAGGTAAAAATCTTGATTTTGAAATGAAGGATGTATTTTACATAAAAAATCCTGCTGAGATTATGTTGCCACAACCAGCATTGTCATCATCATATATCTTCGCAAGGGAAGATTATTACTTTATTTACCAGAACAATTATAATTATTTTGCAAACTTTTTTGAAAACACCTTCCAGCATGGTGGTATTTCTATGGAAGAAATGATGGTGCCTGTGGTGATTCTTGAAAACTAAAACTACAAATATCTTAATTCTAACACCTGATATGAAGCATGTATCAAAATCATGGCATTGTAAAACATTATCACAACTTGAAAATGTCATTGAAGAGATATTAGCATATTGTTCAAATAAAAAATTAGCATTTTCAGGTGAATTGGGAGCTGGTAAAACCACTGCAATACAGGTCATTTGTAAATATCTTAAAATTGAATCGGCTGTTAATAGCCCCACCTTTACAATCTTAAATGAATATAATGGTAAATGCAAAGTATATCATTTTGATTTTTACCGTTTGAACAACCCTGAAGAACTATTTGAACTTGGATATGAAGAATATTTTTTTAATGATGACTATGTTTTTATTGAATGGCCTGAAAAAATAAGCAGTTTGATACCTGATTTTTTTACTGAAATTAAAATATCTGTTAATCACGATAAAAGCAGAAATTTTACGATAAATGAATAAATTTGCATTTGTTTCAAAAGGGAAATAATTGACAAAAAACAGATTTCATGCATAATATCAAGAAAGAAGATTTTTTTCAACTGACAAGGGAATCTACCATGATGCCTCTTGAATTACCTTTTAAAAAAGCAAAAAACGCTAAAATAATCAAACTTGGTATTCCATGTGAACACCTGATAGACGAAAAACGTGTGCCTTTCAGCCCGCAAGGTGTAAAAATGTTGGTTAATGAGGGCATTGAAGTGATAATGGAGAGTGGTGCCGGAAAAAATGCACATTTCAATGATATAGAATATGCAGAAAACGGAGCAAAAATAACAACCGACAAAAACGAGATTTTTAAATCCGACATCATCGTAAAAGTAGCTTTCCCTTCAGAAGAAGAAATAGAAATGATGGGGCACGACAAGGTATTGTTTTCCACACTTAATTTGCCTCATTTAAAGCAAAATGATTTTGTGAAACTCATGGAAAAAAAGACCACAGCTTTTGCTTTTGAAATGATTAAAGATGCTTCGGGTATTTTACCACTGATGCATTCGATGAGTGAAATTGCAGGAAAAACAGTTATTTTTATAGCTGCTGAATATTTATCAGCACAAAAAGGTGAGGGATTGCTTTTAGGTGGAATTACAGGGGTTCCCCCTACCGAAGTCGTCATATTAGGTGCCGGCACAGTAGGACAATATGCTGCACGCACTGCAGTAGCTTTGGGTGCTGATGTCAAAGTGTTCGACAACTCATTATATAAGTTACGCAGACTAAACTCTTTACAATTATTAAATGTTTACAATTCAATCATTCAACCACAATTATTAAACAGGGTGTTAAAAACTGCCGATGTGTTAATAGGGGCACTCAGGCCCAACAATGGCCGAACCCCTTGTGTAGTAACTGAAGATATGGTGATAGGAATGAAAGAAAACTCAGTAATAATAGATGTTAGCATTGACCATGGCGGCTGTATAGAAACATCTGAAGTTACCAGTCTGAGTCAGCCTGTTTTTACCAAACATGGTGTGATACATTTTTGTGTACCTAATATTTCATCTGGAGTAGCACAAACAGCCAGCCTTGCTCTGAGCAATATTTTAACACCAATGATGAAAGATTTTAACGATTCAGGCAACACAGCCAATTATCTGTGGGAAAATCCACATACTCGCCATGGCATTTATCTTTATAAAGGAATACTTACAAGCCGTTCACTTGGATTTAAATTCAACATGAACAGTAAAGCTATTGACCTGCTGCTGGCTTCAAATATGTAAAATACATTTATTATTAATTCTCATAAGCTTCTCACTGCTTTATTGTTTAAGATTAATAGACAGCATTCAGTTATAATAAAGCTGTGCCGTTGAAACTTGAATCAACAAACAAGAACAAAAAACTTCAAACATCAAAATTTAGACTTATTTTTGCAATAAAATTATTTCTTTTTAATAATAATGATGAAGGAATTTAATCTGTTGGCAGTATCCCCGGTCGATGGTCGATATTCAAATAAAATAGCTGAATTGCAGGCTTATTTTTCAGAGTTTGCATTGATTAAATATCGTTTATATGTCGAAATCGAATATTTTATTTCATTATGCAATTATTTGGATGAATTATCAGGATTCAATAAAAAAGACTTTGTAAAACTACGAAAGATATATGAAGAATTTACATTAAAAGATGCACTTCAGGTAAAACAAAACGAAAATATTACAAATCACGACATCAAGGCAGCAGAATATTTTCTTAAAACAAAATTTGAAGAAAATGGATGGGGTGAATATAAGGAATTCATCCATTTTGGCCTTACCAGTCAGGATATAAATAATACTGCTGTACCATTAATTGTAAAAGATACATTGTACAATATTTACATGCCTTTACTTACAAATCTGGTAAATAATATAGAAAATTTTGCACGTAGCTGGCGCAACATTCCCATGCTGGCACGCACCCATGGACAGCCTGCCAGTCCTACCATGCTTGGCAAAGAATTGATGGTGTTTGTGGAACGCCTTAACGAACAAATGAAAATGCTTTCACATATCCCTCTTAAAGGCAAATTTGGTGGTGCTACAGGCAACTTCAATGCTCATTTTGTCGCTTACCCCGACTCCGATTGGATTAGTTTTGCCAACAATTTTTTAAAAAAATTAGGCCTTGAAAGGCAACAATATACCACCCAGATTGAACATTACGACACCATGGCTGCCCTTTTCGACAATTTGAAACGCATTAATGTAGTGCTGATAGACTTTTGCCGTGATGTCTGGACGTATATTTCACTTGAATATTTTAAACAAAAAATTGTAAACAATGAAGTAGGTTCATCGGCCATGCCTCACAAAGTAAATCCTATTGATTTTGAGAATGCTGAAGGCAACCTTGGTGTCGCCAATGCAATTTTCAATCACCTTTCCATCGATCTGCCTGTAAGCCGTCTTCAACGCGACCTCACCGACTCCACCGTGTCACGCAATATTGGGGTGCCATTCGCACATTCATTAATAGCTATAAAATCAATAGAAAAAGGCCTATCAAAGCTTGAACTGAACGAAGCAAAACTCATTGCTGACCTTGACGACAACTGGATAATAGTTTCTGAAGCTATTCAAACTGTACTCAGAAAACTGGGGTATCACAATCCTTATGAAAAATTAAAAGATCTGACACGTACAAAGAAAAAAATTGGCAAAGACGAAATTCATCAATTTATTGATACTTTAAAAATTGATAAAAAATATCAAGATTATCTGAAAACTATTACACCTTTTAATTATACCGGCAAAGCCATCGATTTTTCAGAGAGAGAATAAATTTGTAGTATTTGTTTTAAGTATTATTTCAGTAAAGACTTGATGACAAGTGAAAATGCCTCAGATCCTTCCCTGTTTAGATGGTCGGAATTGAAAAAGTAGTCAGGTGTATTTTTATATAATAATGAAAAATCATAAAATTGAAACTTAAGTTGTTTATCAAATTTAAGCATCTGTAAAGCCTGTGTTGCTGATTTAGCATATTTTTCAGGTATTCTTTTCACATAATATGAAGAAACAGGTGCATAAACCACTAATACGCTGATGTTTCTTTTATTTGCCATCCTGATAATTTTTTCAAGATATCGTTTATTTTTAATGAGCATATCAGAATCTGAATTATTGACAATTCGTTTTATAGTATTTCGGGCATCATTTTCCAGATTTTGCAACGACATGTTGCCTACTGCAAGTCGTTGCCCGTTTGAGACGAGGTATTGACCAGCCAAATAATTAAATAATCTATTATATGATTTCAGGTAAGGATAGTCTTTTTTTTGCAAATCCCGGTTTAACAACTTAACAAAGAATTTACCCCTGTTCAGCCAAAACACCGAAGTGTTGAGCATAAATTGAAAGCTAAAACCATTTTGAGGCAATATTTTCTCATAAAAAAAGTAATCCTTCACAAAATACATAGAATTAATACTTTCATCATAAAAAAATGCAAATGGATCGATGCCAATGACAAGTGTTTTCAGGCTGTCCATTTCAGGAAGATATTTTTTTAGAATTTTATAATTATAATACAGGTCCTGTGCACTGTATGCCAGATTAAATGCAGGGCAATCCATAAAATCCGGGTTGACCCCTTTTTCAATATGAGAATTTCCAACAAACAATAGCTCTACCTTATCTTTTACTAAGTTAAAATCCCTGAATTTGATGGTCATATCGGAATGAGAGAGAAATATTTGCCGGGCTGCCAGTTCAAAAATCATGAATAGAATCAAAGGGAACAACACAAACAGCAATATTTTAAATCCTTTATGCATTAAAACTGGAAATAAATGAATTCTAAATTACCAAAATATCCTGCAAAGAAAATCATTGCTAACAGTATGTAATAGACTCCCCACCTGACAATAAGTGGCTTATCGGTAAGATATTTATCAAAAGTGTTTTGTTTCATGACAAAACTTAAAACAACAAACAATATTAAAGCTAACGATCCTCCATAAAAATATTCAGGTTTTGTAAGGTCAGGCAGTGAAAAATCAGTCCATTTGCTAAATATCCTTGTGATGATGACCTTGGCATCTTTCAGTGAGTTGGCCCTAAAAAATATCCAGCAAAAACTTATGAAACTAAAAGTCATTGCAACAGAAAACACCTGATTTATCATTGATTTCTGCCTGAGGCCAGCAAATTTCAACATTTTTTTTCTGATTTTTTTTGTAGAATATTCAAAAATCAATGCCAGACCATGTAGAACACCCCAAACCACGAAGGTATAATTTGCGCCATGCCAAAGTCCTGTCAGCGAGAAAGTAATAAGTATAGTTAATGCATAAACAAGCATATTTGAGAAGAAGATATTATTTGCCCTGACAGGCAAATTATTTGATATTTTCCATGCAAGAGGTAAAAAAAGATAATCTCTGAACCAGGTTGACAATGATATATGCCAACGCTTCCAGAAGTCGGATACTGACACAGCCAGATATGGCCTGTTGAAGTTTTGAATGAGGGTGATACCAAGAATACGAGCACTGCCAATGGCAATATCTGTATAGGCCGAGAAGTCGCACAATATCTGAAAACCGAAGAAAAATGTGGCCAATGCCAGCTGATAACCTCCATAACTTTCTGGTTGATTGAACACTTCGTTCACAAAAATGGCCAGGTTGTCGGCAATCACTACTTTTTTGAACATGCCGAACAGTATCAGCCTTGCACCGAATGTTATACTGTCGATGCCGGGCTTTGATGACAGATTATTGAGTTGTGGCAGCAGATGTTTGGCACGTTCAATAGGCCCTGCCACCAACTGAGGGAAAAACGCCTTGAACAAGGCAAACTTTCCAAAATGCTGTTCAGGCTCAATATGTCCCCTGTACACATCCAGCAAATATCCAATGGCCTGAAAAGTATAAAACGAGATACCCACCGGCAAGATAATGTTGATAATGTCGGATTGTTCAATGAGTTTCATTTTAAACAGGGTAAACTGAAATAATCCTGCATATTTAAACACCAGCAGCAGCATGATGTTGATTAGCAACGCACCCCACATGATCTGTTTTTTGTGCTGCTTTTGTGATGTTTTTTTTATCCATAATGCTGAAAAATAAACAACCAGTGTTGAAAACAGCAGCAGCAGGATTAGTACAGGCTTCCAGTACATATAGAAGAACCAGCTTGATAAAAGTAAAATGATCCATCTGTAACGAGAGGAACTAATAAAAAATATGATACTGACAATGGGTAGAAATATAAAATATGACAATGAATTGAACAGCAATCCTTTTTTTTAGGGCAAAGATAAAGTGTCTTGAGTACTTAAAGTACTTAGAGTGCCTAAAGTACTTAAAGTTAAATATTTATGTGTTCTATCAAAATTTTTAATAAGCAATTATTTAAACATAAATCCATTCAAAAATTGTTTTAATGAAGTATTATCAGGATAATAATTGTTTTCCCCATATACCATAAGTACTGCCATAAAATTATTATCTATCCAGCCTGAAATTCGATAATAATTTTCTGATTGATCAACCCATTTATCGCTGACACCAATGGCAGCAGGATTACTATCTAGTTTAATATTTTTTTCATAACCCTGAGAATTGTCCACGCCAAATTGTTCCTGTAAAAAATCAAGGTAAGAACACAATAATTCCTGATTGACATCTTTTTCAAATCCAACTTTTTCGTTAAAATCAACGACAATAATAGCCCAGTTATAGCCGTCATATTCAATTTCGGCTGTATAAACAGCCGAGCTGTCCTGCGACAGTGTGATTTCAAACTCACCCGGGTTGGCCGGGCAATAAATAAAGTTACCGGTATTACCAACAGGGTATTTTTTCAAATCATTTTCTGTTTCCTGTGCCAGAGAGGCTATGGAGATAGCCATTAGCATCATCAGGGTTAAAATTCTGTTTTTATTCATGATCAGTTAATTTTATCAATTGTCAAATGTATGTTTTATATCCGGATATTAGTTTACAAAACAAATTATACCTAACCATCGCTATAAGTAAAGTACATGTCCTGTTAAAATTTGTTTTGATTGTAAAACAATGCAACCTCTACTGTCCTTAGTCGGAAGCCCGGGTCTATGCAGAATGACGAAGGTCACAATTTTTATGAGTATTTATACAGAAAAGATGGTTAAATATCATTTCTATAGGTATATTCCAAACATAACATAGACTAAATTATTATTACGTTTGACATTAAAAATAAATTAACTCTCGCCAGCGCATATTTGTCGTCCTTTATTGGTAAAAACACCAACAATGGCATAATACAAAATGTGAATTCCTTGCAAATTTCAAAAAAAATTACTTATTTTGTAACGATTTTCCTAAGCCTTTCTAAAACATTAGCGTTCATTAATCAAAAAAATTGGAACAAAGACAATATTTAAACAAATTTGAAGTTAATAGCGAAAGTAAGAATAGATTTTTTAACACTTAATTATTTTTTATTATGATTAAGGATTATACTTTAAGTAAGTCTGATACCACAGGATGGTGGGTATGGACTTGCAGTGATGGTTCAAAAACTGGTTCAGCAACCACCAAAAAACAAGCAAAAAAGGATGCTAAAGCTAATTGCCCAGTTGCCTTTGTTTTAGACCCTCCTGATTTTAACGCAGTATATACTGATGGAAGCTTAATGGATTTTACAGTTAAAAACTTAGATCTAGTTCCAGTACAGTATACAACTAGTGATATTTCAGAAGATGAATTTGACTTTTTCTTTGGACTGGTCTGCGATGAAGACAGTGACTGTACAACTCGAGCTCAAAAAGCAATAACAATTCTAAAATTCTGGGGTATATATAATGGTGGTACAACTGAACCCGAGATAAAAACTAATCACGATATGTCAGATACTGATTTCCAAAGAATAATTGAAAAAGATTATATTGGACTTCACATTCATATTGATGATGATGTTTATACTTGGACGTTTCCTGAATAAAAAACTGTCATATGATAAATCTAATTAGTACATGGCTAATAGTTGTCATGTTTTTTTTAGGGAGCGTTAAACCACCACCTGGTACGGTTTTTCTTTCAGATAATCTCTATATTGACCAAGCGGAAATCTCAAATTTTGAATGGATAGAATATCTTATTTGGTTAAAACAGGAATTCGGTGAAAATTCTAATGATTTCAAAAATTCAATTCCTGACAATGAGATATGGAAAAATCTATATAAAACAGATTTTAGTTTTTCATTAGTCAATAACAATTACCTTAATTATCCAGTAGTTGGAGTTAGTTATGATCAAGCAAACAATTATTGTACTTGGCGTTCTAAGTTAGTTAATGAAAAATTTAAAAATGACAAGAAGGTTAATTACAGACTTCCTACTAAAAATGAGTTCGAAAAAGCAATTAAGTTAGAGCAACTTAACATCTCGAAATACTATAATGAAAACCTAAATTTGTTTAAGTCTCCTGAGAAAACTAAAGGCAACTTTTTATTGTTCTTATCCAACAATGTCTCTGAAATGACAATAGTTAAAGGTGAAGCTTTTGGTGGTAATTTTAATGATAAGTCAAATTCATTAAAGTTCTATAAATCACCAGAAAAATGGCTAGGTTTCAGGTGCATTGCAGAAATTGAATAATAATTTTAAAATTATTGTCATGGATGAATATCGTTTATTTATCCATGACTTTTCTATTTGTTTAATTTGATTAATAATAACGAATGCCAACAATGTATAAGCGTAATCCAGGTATAAAATATTAAAAATGAGCTTAGTAAATCTTAAAAGCATTTGTGTTAAAAAGAAGAATTACATTTCTAAAATCCTGCCCTACGCTTATACTAGCCCGTTAAATTCAATTTCTCTTTGTTCAACAAAATTTAACTTACGAAAAGCTCAATAAAATCATTTCAAGCCTTTAAAAGACTACACTCAACCCTCAAATTATTTTCAAATTTCCCCATTCAGCATTTCGAATTTCCCGTTCCGCATTCCGAATTCCGAATTCCCCATTCCGCATTCAGAATTCCCCATTCAAATAATTTTCAATTCTTCTGCTATCTTTGCAATTTTCGTATCCAGTTTTGTATTCACCACATCATATTCAGTAACAGAATCAAGCTGAGCTTTTACACTCATATAAAATTTGATCTTAGGTTCTGTGCCACTCGGACGAGCAGAAATCTTAGAACCTTTGTCGGTTACAAACTGCAATACATTTGATTTTGGCAAGTCAATGGTGTGTTCGGTGTGGCTTAACAAATTATAACATTTCTGAAACTGGTAATCTTTTATTTCAATCACATTTTCGCCAGACAGACTCTGCGGGGGGTTGCTGCGAAGTTTATTCATCATTTCGGCTATTTCTTCCTGACCGCTTTTTCCCGGCCGGTGAATATTGATGAGTCCTTCTTTATAAAAACCATATTCAATGTAAATATCTATCAGCTTGTCAAACAAAGTTTTTCCTTCATGGAAAGCAGCCAGTGCCATTTCGGCAATAATCACTGCCGAAGTCACCGAATCTTTATCACGCACAAAGTCGCCTATCATGTAACCATAGCTTTCTTCCAGCCCTACCACAAATTTTTCTTTGCCTTCCAGGTTTCTGATCACATTGGCTATCCATTTAAAACCTGTCAGTACATCGTATTGTTTTACACCAAAACTACGGGAAATATCATTTAGCAATTCAGATGTAACTATTGTTTTAACGGTCATTTCATTACCGGTTAACCTCCCTCCTTTTTTCCATTTTTCCAGAATGTAGCTGACAATCAATGCTCCCGTTTGGTTTCCATTAATCAGTAAATATTCTCCTTTGTTGTTTTTTATAGCCAGCCCGATTCTGTCAGCATCAGGATCAGTAGCCATTACTATATCAGCATCAAGCTTTTTAGCTAACTCCAATGATTTTTCCATGGCGGCAGCTTCCTCAGGATTTGAAGAACGTGTAGCAGAAAAGTTACCATCAGACACCATTTGTTCTTCCACTTCAAAAGTATTAGTATAACCTAATTCTCTTAGTAATTCAGGAATAAAAACACCACCAGTACCATGCAAGGGTGTGTAAACAATCCTGATATTTTCTTTGCCTGTTAGACCAGGCTGCAGTTGTTGTTTTTTTACTTCATGTAAAAATGCCTCATCCACCTCTTTACCAATGATATGTCGGAATAAATCATTTCCATTCATTTTAACTTCCGTGATGTCTTTTATTTTCAGTACTTCTGCAATTACATTTTTATCGTGTGGTGCTACCAGTTGTGCACCATCTTCCCAATAAACTTTATAACCATTGTATTCTTTTGGATTGTGTGATGCTGTGATAACAATACCACTTTGACATTTCAGATGCCTGATGGTGAAAGAAAGCTCAGGTGTAGGCCTGATGTTATCAAAAACATAAACATGGATGCCATTTGCTGTCAAAACGTTTGCAGTAGTATTGGCAAACAGCAGGTTATTGTTCCTGTTGTCGAAGGCAATAGCTACTTTTATTTCCTGATTATTAAAACAAACATTCAGATAGTTGGCAAGGCCCTGTGTTGCCATAGCAACAGTGTAAACATTCATTCTGTTGGTGCCTGGTTCCATGATGCCACGCATACCTCCTGTCCCAAATTCAAGTGTAGTATAAAAAGCATCGGTCAGTGCTTTTGTATCGTTTGCCATCCACTCCCTGATGATATTTTTGGTTTGTTCGTCATAAGGACCATTCAGCCATTGTTTGGCTTTTTGAATAATATTGTTATCTATTAGTTTCATTACCAATAATTTACTTCTTTAACTTTTTAATGCATTTTTCTAGACTAGTACGCCAGTAGGGAATTTCAATGCCAAAGTCATTTTTAATTTTTGTTTTATCAAACAAACTATTTGCAGGACGTATTGCTTTTGCAGGATATTCCCACGACCTGACAGGGCTTATGGTACAATTAATATTTGCAATTTCTACAATAGCCATGGCAAAATCGTACCAACTGACAGCACCTTCATTAGCATAATGATATAGCACGTGTCCTTCTATTTTATGATGAAGAACTATATAAAAAATAGCCTCTGCCAAATCTGCTGCATAGGTAGGTGAACCTATCTGGTCAAATACTACCTTTAATTTTCCTGTTTCTGTTCCTTTTTTAATGATGGTTTTGACAAAATTATTTCCATAGGATGAATATAGCCAGGAAGTGCGTATGATTAATGAATTATTGCAATTCTCTATGATTATTTTTTCACCATCATATTTTGATTTGCCATAAACTGATAATGGGTTAGCAATGTCATTTTCTGAATAAGCACCTGTTTGTTTTCCATCAAACACAAAATCAGTTGAAATATGAATTAAACAGATTCCATGTTTTTTACATGCCAGGGCAAGCATTTCGCATGCATCAACATTTATCAAATTTGCTAAAGATGCTTCTTCTTCAGCTTTATCAACAGCAGTGTAGGCTGCACAATTTATCAGGTAGTCAAAATGTTTACCTGAAAAATAAGCTTCTAATTCATCAGATTGAGTGATATTGAGTTCATTGACATCTGTAAATTCAAAATACATATTATTATTGTTCAAAGCCAGCTGTCGAAACTCATTTCCCAATTGTCCGTTAGCACCTGTTATAAGAATTCTCACAATAGAATGTTGTTTGGTTAACTTTAATTCAGTATTTTTTAAAGCTGCTAATTTACAACGATGAAACATCCTGACCATAACTGCGTTAATAATTGTTAATAAGTCGTTATTAGTTAATGCAGTACACTGTTTTATTTTTGTTGCGATTTTGGTAAATTTCATACACTATGTTTAAAAGATACTTTTGCTGTAAAATATGGCTGATTGGACTAATGATAATTCCTATACAGCATTCCCTCAAAGCTCAGGAAACATTGGTCGATACTGATCCCTTAAAATTGTTTAACAATGCTGTTGAATTGTATGAAAATCAAATGTTTCAGGCAGCCATACAAGCGTTCCGAGATTATTCTGCCAATGGAGATCAGTATATTTTAAAGGCACGCTCTGATTTTTTAATTGCATTAAGTGCAAAAGAATTGAATCTCCCTAATACTGAAGCTTTTTTCCTTTCCTATTTAGAAAAATATCCGGAACAAAAAAACGATAATACGGTATATTTTGAACTTGGTAAATTCTATTTTTACAAGAAAAAATTTGAAAATGCACTTGAATGGCTGAGCAAGCTAAACAATCCAAGAGGCCTGATCAGTGCTGAGCAGTATGAGTATTATTATATGACTGGTTATTGTTATTTTAAGGAAAAAAAATATGACAAGGCACAAACCGCATTTTCACGAATAGATGAAAACAACAACCCGTTTTTTGCATTTGCCAATTATTACAAAGGATATATTTATTATATTCAGGACAAACCAGATGAAGCACTCAAAAGATTTTTAAAGATTGAGAAAGATGAAAAATTCACCCGTATCCTTCCAGCTTATATTACACACATTTACCTGAATCAGAAAAAATATAATGATGTGATTAGTTATGGAGAAAAATCCCTGCAAACACCTAAAATTGAAAGAGCAAATGATATAAAGGCATACATGGCTGAATCGTATTTCAGATTGAAAGAATATGACAAAGCAATGACCTTTTATAAAGAATTATATGACGGAGGCTATAAGTTCAGTGAAAGCGATTGCTACAACTATGGTTTTGCCCTATTTAAAAATAGTAATTACAAACAGGCATTGGCCATTTTTTCAAATATCCCTGTAAAGGAAAATGAATTGGGACAAAACATTTCTTTTCTGATGGGTACCTCCTACCTGTTAACAGAAGATAAATACAAGGCACGTAACAGTTTTCTTTTTGCTGCAAGGCTGAATTTTGACCAGAACATTAAGGAAATTTCTTCATTGAATTATGCAAAACTTTCTTACGAACTTGGTTTTGATAAAGAAGCCATTTCATCTTTAGAAAAGTTTGTAAGCGATTTTCCTGGTAGTTCATATACCGATGATGCACAAAACCTGCTTAGCCAAATACTACAAAATACTGATAATTATAAGGACGCTATTGCTGTTATAGAACGATTAAAACAAAGAAACACAAGTGTAGATATTGCTTTTCAAAAGCTCACTTATTTCTATGGGCTTGAATTTTTTCAAAACAGGAATTATAAAACAGCAAAAGAGTATTTTATCAAATCAATAAAAGTAAATAACGATAGAAAATTTACGGCCCTTGCATATTTTTGGTTAGGTGAATCATATTACAAACTGAATGAGATCGAAAATGCACAGCGTGAATACAAGAATTTTCTTTATGTTACTGAAGCCAAAAAGACACCTTATTTTAGCACCGGTTATTACAATTTGGGCTATACATATCTCAAACAAGAAAATTTTGCAGAAGCAAAAGCATGTTTCAGCAAATTTATTACATTAGAAGATGGCAATACTAAAACCATACGGTATGCAGATGCTTATGTGCGTTTAGCAGACTGCTATTTTGCATTAAAAGAATACAACAATGCCATTACATATTTTAATGAAGTCATCAACCGAAACGGGCAGGATGTCGATTATTCCCTGTATCAGAAAGCCATCATTCTGGGTTTACAGGGCAAAGACAATGAAAAGCTTGAATCACTAAGAATACTTACAACACGTTATTCAGGTTCCCCATATATGGATGATGGATTATTTGAAATCGCCAATATGCATTTTATCAGTGGCGATTATGTTCTTGCTCAAACCAAGTTTAATTACCTGATACAGGAATTTCCCAAAAGTCCATATTATCTTGCTGCCCTCTTAAAAGTAGGATTAGCCGACTATAACCTGAATAAAACCGAACAAGCCTTATCACGTTTTAGCGAAATTATCAATAAATACCCATATTCCAGTGAGGCACGTGAGGCTTTTAAAGCTGCAAAAGAAATTTATGAAGATATGGGCAAAGCTGAAGAAGTGTTTAAATTAATGCCATCGCAAAGTCTGACACAGTCATTTCAGGACTCCACCACATACAATTCAGCCTTTAGTCATGTCAGAAAAGGTAATTATGCTGAAGCTATTACAAGCCTTGAAAAATATCTTCAAAAATTTCCAAATGGTTATTTTGCTATCAATGCACATTACTATTTAGCTACCTGTGCATTGTACCTGAACAGGCGTGAACTTGCTTTGGAAAACTTTGAAGAGGTGATTCAAAAAAGCCCCAATGAATTTGTAGAAAAATCATTAAAAAATGCTGCAGAACTCTATTACCTGAATTCCAGCTATGAAAAAGCATTACAAGCCTTTACGCAATTGGAAGAAATTGCTGCAACACAGGAAAATACTATGCTGGCAATGATGGGACAAATGAGATGTCATTTTAAACTTGGTGAGTTTGAACAAACAATCCAGATTGCTGACAAAATTCTTAATATGACATCAGTATCAAGAGAGAACAAAACAGAGGCATATTATTATAATGGTAAGGCAGAGTTTGAATTACAAAAATATGATCTTGCGTTACCTGCTTTCAAACAGGTGATTGATAACAACAATGCAGACCTTGGTGCAGAATCAAAATATCTAACAGCTTATATTTATTTCCTGAAAGAAAATTATGATGGCACCATTGACCAGGTACTTGAACTGAAAGATAAGTTCTCGAATAATGATTATTATGTTGCCAAAGGATTTATTTTACTAGCTGATGTTTTGGTGCGAACAGGTGATCTTTTCCAGGCAAAAGCAACATTGCAAAGCATTATTGATAATTATCAGGGTAGCGACCTGAAAAAAATTGCAGAACAGAAGCTTGCAGAAATAAAGATAATGGAAGATAAAAACAGCAGTCAACCTGAAAATGACAATGAAAATGAACAATAATATTTTTGGAAGAAATATGAAAAATCAAATATTATTAGCAATACTGTTGGTGGTTAGCCATGTTTTGGCGGCACAGACAAATGAAGGTAATAAAAAAATTTATAATGACACACTAAATATTGTTGGCAAATATCAACCTAAAATTACTGATGCTGCCAAGCTGGATGTAGTGCCTGCAGGAGAAAAAATGGAAGTTACAAAGCCCACAATCACATACACCGCCAAATCAAAATTGCTTCAGGTAGAAACAACCAACAATATTAAATTACCTTCACTAAGTTTTATAAAATCACCACGTAAAGACTTTGACCATTTTTATATTAAAGCCGGTTTTGGAAATTATATGAATTTACTTATTGATGCCAACTACAACTCTACTTTACTTAGCGACAGGGCACTGTCGGTACGTTTGATGAGCCATAGTGGTAATTCTACAATAAAATATTCAAATGCTGCCGTACAACTGGCTGATATTTCTGCAAGAAAAGATTTTGGCACCAAGGCACTTACTGCAAAACTTGTTGTTGATAACAGCAGCTATCATTATTTTGGATTCAGGCTGGCCGATAGCATCAATACCGATAGTATTGATCCAAAGAGTATTCGTCAAAACTACCTTTTTACAGGAATAAATTTTGGTTTTAACAATGAGCTGGAAAAGCGTGAAAAAATACATTATTGGGGAAAATTAGGTATAAGCAATCTATACGATTATTATAAGAAAAACGAGTTTTCTGTAAATTTTTATGGAAAATTAGAGCAATATTTTAATGGTAATCCAATACGTTTTGAAACACAGGTTGATCATTTTATTTATTCAAGCCCATTACATTTAAATAATCACCGTACTTTATTCGATATAAAAGCAAGTTATATTTTCCTTCGCGACAACTGGAAAGCAGAGCTTGGATTTGATGCCCCTACAGAAAGCGACACTAATGTTACTAAAACACATTTTTATCCCAATATTCTTCTTGAAGCCAGCCTTGCCGGAAGTTATTTTAATGTCTTCGGTGGTCTTCGTGGCAACCTCACTCTCAACAGCTATTATTCTGTCGTTCAGGAAAATCCATACGTAATAAATGAGCTTGAACTAAGGAATACTAACAATAAATTTGAACTTTTTGGTGGTTTTAAAGGAAGTGCTGGCAGCAAATTCCGCTATTTTGCCCAGTTTTCGTACCACAACCTGGAAAATGTACTCTTGTTTGTCAATGAGCTCAACGCTGATTCCAGTTACAACCAGCGTTTTACGGCTATTTATGACTCTTCTAATACAACACTCATGCGTATTAAAATTGAAACATCAATTAGTCCGATCAGCAATTTGTTTATTTTTGTCGGTTTTAATTATGATATTTACGATCAGAATCCTCCTGAGGCTTACCCATGGCACATCCCTATTCTGCAAACAAAACTTACTGCACGCTATACTTTACAGGATAAAATCACTTTTAATCTTGATTATTTTATTTTGGGTAAACGCTATGCCCGTGACCCTTTCAACCTGAGCACTCCAATTGAACTTGATCCGATCAATGACCTTAATTTCGGTATTAATTACAAATTCAATAAAACATGGTCTATTTTCTTCCAGTTCAATAATATCACCAACCAGAAATACAGTTACTGGAACAACTACCAACTGCGTGGATTTAATTTTCTGGTAGGGGGAAAAGCGAATTTTTAGAATTTTGTAAGCAGAAACCGGTAATCAGTGTTCACTGAAAATACTAAAAGTGTTGTAATATCCTTTAGAATTTCAGTTATTAATGAATTGAAAACTCTTTTTTCATTCATCAGCGTTACAAACGTGGACGTAACAATTTTTTCAAAGTACGCTATTATTTAAAATCCTTGTAAGGTGTTATTGTTATTCTTTTTTGATTATTATTCTCTATTTATGCTTTGATACTTTTTGATTTGCACTATATATTGCATTTTTCCACTTATTCAAAATGTGTCTTGTTCGAATCTTTTTTCTAAAGATTGCAAGTCAATGTCACAAAGTCTGGATATAAACATTTCTGATACAGTACCAATATGTTATGTCTAGGTTGAATCAAGGGACACTTTATTCATTTTCTCTCAATTATACCTAACCTGAAGATAACTATCTAAGTTACACATATACCTCCAATGTAGTTGTAAAACCCTTTAATTCTTGATTTTGACTCCGCCCCACAAATTTAAAAATCATTTTCCCCAATAATTCATTTAAAAAGAAAGTAAAATCCATTTAAGACATTTTGTACCCCTCATTTTTATTCATTTATTCATAAAGATTTCGTCCTTAGTCCTTCTGCTTTTATCTTGTCTTCAGACTAAGTACGGTGGAGGGCACGTAATGATGAGTTCTGAATGCAGAATGAAGATTGACAAACCCTCTATCCCCTGCTGAATCAGGAAGGGCAGAAAAGGAAAGGTTTGTAATTAAATAATAGAACCTTTTAACCTTCAACTTTAAACTTTAAGTACCTGCCTACCGTAGGCATGGCTCAAGGTACTTTAAGTACTTTAAGCACTTAGATCCTTCAGTGGCATAGGATTTGAAAATACCAATAATAACACAAGTGCCATGAAAGTCATCACAATACTGGTATTTTCCTTTGTAATAAGTTCAGTTACAGCCCAGGATGTAAAAGTATTGCCCGGCAAAGTAGTTAATGGTGACACCATGGCTGTTTTGGTATTTGATAATATTGATATCACAGCAGAACTAACACCCAGGCAAAAAAAGATCATCAAACAAAACGAAAAGCTAATCCGAAATCTTAGAATAGTGATGCCCTACGCACAAATAGCAGCAGAACGTCTGAAACAGATTGATTTGGTTACAGCAAGTATAGCAGATCCTAAACTCAGAAAAATTTATTATAAAAAGCAGGAAGAAGCATTGATACAGGAATACGAAGAAGATATGCGCAGACTCACCTTCAGTCAGGGTAAACTACTGATTAAACTAATTGACAGGGAAACAGGAAAAACATCGTATAAAATCATTTCAGAATACCGTAGCAATTTTACTGCACTATTCTGGCAAAGTTTTGCGAAAATATTTGGTTATAATCTTAAATCGGGCTATAGCCCTGAAGAAGATGCCGATATTGAAGCAGCAATCAGGCTTTTAGGATTTGAATAATCAGGGTTGACTATTCCTGAGTATCAGCTTCAGGTTTTGTTTCCTGCGATGGAGGATAAAAACCTTCGGGCACATTATAACCTTTCTGACTGCTCTTCTTCAATAAATTCTTTCTTGTCTTTATTCTGTCAACTAAAACCGACTCTTTTTTGGTTAATTTTCCTCCTGGCATACGATCAATTTTTCCGCAAAGATATGTTTTTATGCAATTTTACAAAACTTTAATAAAAAATATAATTGACACCATCCTGCATGCCCTCATATAAAATGGTTTTGCCGGATTTAAGCGTTTGTAAGACCTCCTTATTACCATTTTTTACTTTCAGCATCATTACACCAAAAATAATTTCAATAGTAAAAAGTTTGTCTAATGCATCTTTTAAGCCTAATACAGGCTCTATCAGATGATTCAGACAAAGAGTAAGCTGTTTCTGATCATAACTTATGTAATTTGTTTCAAGGTGCAAATCGTCCAGCAATTTTATAATGTCTGACACTTCCCTTTCTCCTATTTTATGATGGTTCAATGGTTTAATAATAAAAAGTATTTTATTTTTTCGATGAACAATAACTGGCAAATTAAAATCTATCCCCTTCAAATCAGCTATTATAGTACCTGAAGGTGATCTTTTTCCAAATTGTCTCACTTCCATTGGTATTGAATACTTTTTCACAGGTTGAATGGTGCGGTGGTGCAGCACCTTTGCCCCTAAACCTGTAAGTTCGGCCGCCTGGTCATAACTCATGCAATCTATACGTTTTGCCTGTGGGTAAAACTTTGGATCAGCATTAAAGATGCCATTCACATCTTTCCAGATAATTACTTTTTCGGCTTTTAAGATAGCGCCCAACATCGAAGCAGTATAGTCGCTGCCCTCTCTGCCAAGGGTGGTGACAAGTTGATGTTTTGAATAACCTATAAATCCCTGTGTAACAATAATTTGCTTGCTTTTTTTTATTACATCAGTTATACCATTTCTGGTAGCATCCTCATCAATCGAAGCAGAACGATGATGATGAGAAGTTAAAATATATTTTCTGGCATCAATCCATGAAGTGTTTAATCCTATTTCTAATAAATAATAATATACAATAATACTTGAAAGCACCTCCCCAAAACTTACTATCTGGTCGTAAAAAACTTCATAAGGATAGGCATGAAAGTCTTCGAAGTGCCTTTTTAACATCATAAATTGTGCATCAAGTTCTTGCTTTAACCCCGGTTTGCTTTGCAAATCAAGATTCTCAACAACATTAAAATGAAAGTGATAAATGGCATCAAAAGCGTTGTTGAAGTTTGTTTTGTTATGATAATAATCTGATATTAAGTTTTCAAGATTATTAGTTGTCTTATCCATAGCCGACAAAACAATTAACAATTTATCCCCTTTAAAATCCAGTAAAATATCTCCCAATTGTTTGATGGAATGATGATCTTTAATAATTCCTCCACCAAATTTAAAAATTTTCATTGCAGTAAGTTATGATAGAATTATTTATTATTGTGGTTTATAAAAACAATGCAATAATTTTTCTAACGCAAAAATAACAAGACTTATGTTAAGCAGAGTAACTACCTTGAATCAATTCATTGTAGAACGTCAAAGCGACTTTCCTTTTGCCAAAGGTGACTTGTCGAGTTTACTTACTGATATTGGCATAGCTGCAAAAATTATTCACCGTGAAGTAAGTAAAGCAGGTCTGGTGAATATTTTAGGTTCATTGAATCAAACAAATGTACAGGGAGAAGAAGTAAAAAAACTTGATGAATTTGCCAATAATCAACTGATAACTGCATTAAAAGCAGGAGAAGACTGCTGTGTAATTGCTTCAGAAGAAATAGAAGATATTCTTGTTTTGGATCACCGTCCCGAACGAAAACCAAAATATGTTGTCGTATTCGATCCCCTGGATGGCTCTTCCAATATTGATGTCAATGTATCGATAGGGACTATTTTTGCTATTTACAGAAGAATATCCGATCAGGAAAAACCTGGCAATGTTGATGATTGCTTACAGCCGGGACGAAAAATGGTTGCTGCCGGTTATATTATTTATGGTTCTTCTACCATGCTGGTTTATACCACTGGTAATGGTGTCAATGGCTTTACCCTTGACCCTTCTATTGGTGAGTTCTGCCTGTCGCATCCAATGATAAAAATTCCTGAAAGAGGCAATATATATTCAATAAATGAAGCAAATTACTCAGATTTTTCTGAAGGTTTGAAAAAATTTATCAATTATTTGAAAGATGATGGCAGCATAGAATATGGAAAGTTTTCAAGCAGATATATTGGTACATTGGTCAGTGATTTTCATCGCAACTTGCTGAAGGGTGGAATCTTTATTTATCCAGGTTCATCAAAAAATCCTAATGGGAAGCTCCGCCTGGTTTACGAAAACAACCCGATGGCATTTATTGTGGAACAAGCCAACGGAAAAGCCACTGATGGAAAAGGAAAAAATATCCTCGAATATAAACCTGAAAAACTACATCAACGTACCCCACTTTATATTGGCAGTAGTGAACTTGTTGATTTGGCTGAAGAATTTATTAAGCGTTATGGATGATATTCATATTCTGTCATTCTGTCGGTTTGAGTATCCTTCTTTCATTTATGGCATCATTCTTTATATAAGTAGAGTAAAATTATAAAGTAAATTTTGAGAATACCCTAAATCGTCTTCATGGCAAAAAAAACCACGAATGCAAAGTTAAACGATCTGACTTCTTGTATTGTAAATGCAATAGAAGATAAAAAAGGATGCGATATTGTCAGCATTGACCTGAGAAAATTGAACAATCCGATTGCAGATATGTTTATTATTTGTCATGGCTCATCTGATAAGCAGGTGGAAGCAATTGCAGACAATATTGAAAAACAAGTTTATTTAAAACATCATGAAAAACCTTCATACCGTGAAGGTTATGAAAACAAAGAATGGATATTGCTCGATTTTTTCGACATCATTGTTCATGTTTTTCAGGAAAATAAACGTGATTTTTTTAAACTTGAGTCACTATGGGGTGATGGTGAAATAACGATATATAACTAAAATGGCAAAAAAAATTGAACAAAAAAAACCGGAATTGCCGGAACTTAATGAAAATAATCAGCAGGGAAAGAAAAAATTCAATTACTATTGGATTTATGCATTAATAGGCATCATCCTGTTTTCAACCTATTTTATACCAACTGAATTTACCAAAGACAGTAACATGGTAGAGGTACTGGAAATGGTAAAAAAGGGTGATGTTGAAAAATTCGAAGTATTAAACAAAGAAATAGTTTATGTGTACCTGACCAAAGAGGCATTGGCCAGTGGAAACTACAAAGACCTGAAATCGCCTGGCGTTGGTAAAGGAAAAAGCGGACCGCATTACAAATTCAACATCCCTGATTCGAAATATTTTGATGAAAGGATTGAAAAAATAGCCAATGAAACACAACAACCTCAGGTTCCTATTTCATACAAGAAAAAACAGAACTGGGGACGTGAACTTTTCAGCTGGCTGATACCTATTGGATTGATGGTATTATTCTGGATATTCATCATGAGGAGGTTTTCAGGTGGACCGGGAGGTTCTCAGATTTTTAATATTGGAAAAAGTAAAGCTACACTTTATGAAAAAGATACCAAAGTGAATGTAACCTTTAAAGATGTAGCAGGACTTGATGAGGCAAAAGTAGAGGTAATGGAAATTGTAGATTTTCTCAAAAATCCGGGAAAATACACTGAATTGGGAGGAAAAATCCCAAAAGGAGCATTGCTGATTGGCCCTCCGGGCACAGGAAAAACTCTGCTTGCAAAGGCAGTTGCCGGTGAGGCCAGTGTTCCGTTCTATTCTTTATCAGGCTCCGATTTTGTTGAAATGTTTGTTGGCGTGGGAGCATCAAGAGTACGTGACCTCTTTCAACAGGCAAAAGCAAAAGCACCATGTATCATTTTCATTGATGAAATAGATGCCATAGGTCGTGCACGTGGTAAAACCATTGCACCAGGTGGTAATGATGAGCGTGAAAGCACACTAAATCAGTTACTTGCCGAAATGGATGGTTTTACTTCCAACTCAGGTATCATCATTTTAGCAGCTACTAACCGTCCTGATGTGCTTGATTCAGCACTGATGAGACCAGGACGTTTCGACCGACAGATTTCTATTGACCGTCCGGACCTTAAAGGCAGAGAGGCTATTTTTAAAGTTCACCTCTCTCCATTAACCAAATTATCGTCTGACGTAAGTGCAGAACGTCTGGCGGAGCAAACACCTGGTTTTGCTGGTGCCGAAATTGCCAATGTTTGTAATGAAGCTGCCTTGATTGCTGCACGAAAAAACAAGGAATTGGTTGAAATGGATGATTTTCAGGATGCCATCGACAGAGTCATTGGAGGATTGGAAAAGAAAAATAAAATTATTTCACCCGAAGAAAAGAAAATAGTTGCTTTCCATGAAGCAGGGCATGCCATAGTAGGTTGGTTTCTCGAATTTGCAGCACCCTTGCTAAAGGTTTCTATTGTACCACGCGGTTATGCCGCTTTAGGCTATGCACAATATCTTCCGAAAGAACAATATTTATATACTACAGAACAGATTTTAGATACCATGAGTATGTCACTCGGTGGTCGTGCTGCCGAAGAAATAAAATTTAAAAAGATTTCTACAGGGGCTCAAAACGACCTTGAAAGAGTAACAAAATTGTCTTACGATATGGTAACCATCTATGGGATGAATGAAAAATTAGGACATGTTTCATTCTACGACCCTAAGGCAGAATTTGGCTTCACCAAACCATATAGTGAGAAAACAGCTGAAGTTATTGACGAAGAGGTTAGAAAAATCATTGATCACTGTTATACCAGGTCAAAACAATTGCTAACTGAGCATTATGACGATTTTGAAAAAATTGCAAATGCCTTGCTTGAAAAAGAAATACTTTTTAAAAGCGATATAGAAGAAATTATTGGTAAACGACCATTTGAGGAAAAGGAACATCATACCGACCTTCATTTATTATCAGAACAAAAGCAGGACGAAAATACTGACGAAACCGTAAAAGACTAAGCTATGACCATCAGAATATTTATTACAGGTGGCACCTTTGACAAAGAATACAATGAACTGAATGGCACTTTGTTTTTTAAAGATACTCATCTCCACGAAATGCTTAACTCAGGACGTTGCAGGGTTGACACTCAGGTTAGAACATTAATGATGATAGATAGTCTGGAGATGACAGACAGCGATCGTGAAATTATCCTTCAAAATTGTATAAAAACACAGGAAGAAAGGATCATCATCACACACGGCACCGATACGATGGTGGAAACTGCCCGCTTTCTTGACCAGCGTATAAAAGATAAGACTATTGTACTGACCGGAGCAATGATTCCATATAAGTTTGGTAGTTCAGACGGTTTATTCAATCTGGGTAGTTCCATTGCTTTTGCTCAGACATTGCCACATGGCGTTTACATCTCAATGAATGGCAAATATTTTGCATCAAACAACGTCAGAAAAAACAAAGAAAAGGGAGAGTTTGAAGAAATAAAATAATTTATCTCGTATCAAAATAAACCTGACAATGTTTTCGTTATTAAACAAAATTATTTGATAAATGCTTACTTTAGTTTTAGTTGCTTTGTTAAGACTTGTTAATAAAACAGAATATAAACCTCTGATCGCCATATTTGCAACTGTTTTAATAGCTTTTTTGTTGTATCATGGTACTTTTCCAAAGTCATTGCTTTAAAATATCAACACTTACTGATTTCATTAAATGAAACAGTTTCACCACCTTATTTTATTTCTTATTTTTCCATTTTATTTATTTCCTCAGAAATATAATGAAGATAAAAAACTTCAAAACGCCAAAGAATATCGTTCGATAGAGGAAGCACTGGAAAAACCATTAAAAGTAGTAAAATTAAACCTGAAAAGGTATAACAATTCTGTGCTTACACCAGAAATAGGTAAACTAAAGAATCTGATTAAATTAGAGTTAAATGCAAACAGGCTTAAAAACCTCCCAAAAGAAATAGCACGATTGAAAAAGCTACAATATCTTGATTTAACTTACAGCCGATATATTGACATGAATAAAGCTGCAGATATTTATACAAAATGCAGTAAACTCAACTACCTCAACCTGAGCGATAATCAAATCAGGCAAATACCAACAACACTCTCAAAGTTAAAAAACCTTCAATATATTGATTTGTCGTACAATAAAGGAATAAATTTAAAGCAAGTGATTGGAGTATTGTCAAAAATTAACACACTTGAGGTATTAGTTCTTGCTGACAATAACCTGACCGATATTCCTGAAAGCATCAGCAATTTAAAGTCTTTAAAAGAATTATATCTTCAGTATAATCCTTTAAATGAAAACCAGAAAAAGAAACTGGAAGAACTGTTACCCGGGGTAAAATTGTTTTTCTGATAAATTTATAAAAAGCGTCTGATACAATTAAGTTGATGCGAAAATTCATTGGTTTCTGCTTTATAAATACCCTCATCGTTAAAAGCATCTACCCTGACTTTTCCTGAAGCATGAAAGATTTCGTTTTGGTTTAATAACATTCCGACATGAATAATATTCCCATTTTCATTATGAAAAAAAGCAAGATCTCCTGACGCCCTGTCCTCAAATTTTATTTCATTGCCCTGAAGAGCCTGGTCTTTCGCATCACGTTTAAGCTTAATACCCATCATCCTGAAAAGATTTTGGGTAAGTCCTGAACAATCAATACCCCAGATACTGCGTCCTCCCCACAAATAAGGTGTTTCTTTTAAACGCATGGCTACTTCAATAGCCTCGTCCAATAACAACTGCCCTTCTGAAACATAATCGTTGGTTTTAACACTTAATTTTAATTCCCCTGCTGCAAAGTCATTTTGATTTATTAAAACCAATCGGCTACCAAAACCGATTAATATTTTACCTATTTTTGTTTGAATAGTAACAATTGGTGATTTTTGCAAGTAAACCTGCTTCTTTGTTAACATGAAATAATCTGAATCATCCAAAATTTTCACTTCCTGAGATGGTATCCATCCATTATAACTGTCAAAATGATTTTCAATATAATGCCACTTATCTTGTGTCCCAAGAATCGTAAAATCGTCTCCAAACAACAATTGACTCGTCATTTCAGATTTGTGAGAAGGTTCTTTGCGGATAGGAATAAATGACAGGTGACAGATGCTATACATATTTATTATTTTCATAGCAAAAATAAACATCAACTTTGAATTAATTTTGCAATGTAGAAATAATAATAATGAATCTTCACAACAGGATAAATGCATTGGTTTTTCTTGGTGATTACATCAGAGAAAACATTTATAGCAATGAATTTCAAACTATTATCGAACAAGCTTATGTAAGAAATAATTGGTTTACAAAAGAGTTTACCGAATTATCGCTTTCACATATCTGCAATCATTACCTGAACAGAGAGAAACTTGAAAAATGGATCAACAGATATGATTTTTCTTCATTAAAAAGACAAAAAACCATTGGGTTAACACTTGCTGGAAATATTCCTATGGTAGGTTTTCATGATGTTATTTGCAGTTTCATCAGTAATCATAAAAGCATGATAAAAACTTCACATAAAGATTCTATTTTATTACCTTTTTTAATGAAGAAACTGTCAGATGAATTTCCTGCTTCGCAGCAATATTTTAACTTCTGTGAGCAATTGAGAAATTTTGAGGCAATTATAGCAACAGGCAGCAATACTTCTGCAGCCTACTTTAATTACTATTTTGGGAAATATCCCAATATTATCAGGAAAAACAGAAATTCTATCGGAATTTTAACCGGAAAGGAAACAGAAGAACAACTCGTATTGTTGAGTAACGACATTTTTACCTATTTCGGGCTTGGTTGCAGGAACATTTCCAAATTATTTGTTCCCTCTAACTATCATTTTGATTATTTTTTTAATGCCATTCAATCTTATCAGTATTTCGACAATCATTTTCGTTACTCCAACAACTATTACTATTATAAAAGTATTTATTTATTAAACCAATATCAGATACACGATAATGGCTTTATTTTGTTAAAAGAAGACAAAGGGTTAAATTCGCCAATTTCCGTGCTTTTTTATCAGTATTACACTGATAAGGATAACTTAAAATTATTGATCGATAATCATCAAGATGAAATCCAAATCATAGTATCAGAAGATAAAAACATAAAAAATTCAATAGATTTTGGCAAAACTCAATTTCCTGAACTATGGGATTATGCCGATGGTATTGATACAATCCAATTCTTATTAAATCTTAATTAATGTCGGATTATATAAGTGTTGATGAAGTACTCAGGTTCTCAAAAAATCTACCAGTAATAGATGTAAGAACACCATCTGAATATTTACATGCTCATATTCCTCAATCAATGAACATACCTTTGTTTTCAGATGAAGAAAGAGCCATTGTTGGCACTATTTATAACCATCAGGGCAAAGAAGCTGCAATCATCAAAGGGCTAAAATTTACAGGCCCAAGAATGACACAATACATTAATCAGCTTAATAAAATCACAAAATCAAAAGAAATAATACTTTACTGCTGGCGTGGTGGCATGAGAAGTATGAGCTTAGGTTGGCTGTACGAACTAATTGATAAACGTGTATATATTCTGAAAAATGGTTATAAGGCATATCGCAGGGCAGTACTTGAATCTTTTAGTCTGCAATGGAAACTGAATATTATAGGAGGCCTCACAGGTAGCCGAAAAACTGATGTATTGCATCAATTATTACATTTTGGGGAACAGGTAGTTGACCTTGAGAGGTTGGCAAATCATAAAGGTTCAGCCTTTGGACATCTTGGACAAGAAAATCAACCTTCAACGCAACAGTTTGAAAATTTATTGTTCAATGAACTTGCACAATTAGACCCTTTGAAAAGGATTTGGGTGGAAGATGAAAGCAGAAATATCGGTAAAATTCTTATTCCTCAAGCATTCTGGACAAATATGCGTTCAACAAAAACAGTGTATCTGGATGCTCCAAAACATGAAAGGATTGAAAATCTTTTAAAGGAATATGGCAATTATCCTAAAAATGAACTGGTTGAATGTATAATGAAAATGGTAAAAAATTTAGGTGCTGAATTTGCAAAAAAATCGATTGAAATGATTGAAAACAATGAATTAACATTAGTAATTGAACGCCTCTTGAACTATTATGATAAAACATATTTATATGGCCAGAACCAACGTAATAAATCTACCATCCTTTATTTGCAAACAGAAAATAAATCACCTTTGGAAATTGCCCATCAATTAACCCAAATTGCTGAATTTTAACACTTTATTTATACCAATTTCTTTATAAATTTGTGGTTCCTTTATGAAAAGATTTTTATACATATTTTACTTTTTATTATTATTGTCAGGAAATAGTTTGTCCGGACAAAATATCAAACAGGCTTATGAAGCTTTACAGATTCAGGATTATTACAAAGCAAGAACAATTTTTGAAAGACAACAATTTAAGTTTCCTGTTGAAAGTTATTATGGATTATCGCTTATTCATTCAAAAAACAACAATCCATTTTACAATATTGACCTCGCCTTTTCATTTTACAAATTGTTAAAAGCATCATGGGATTCTGTCCAGAAAAATCCGAAACAGCAAAAACACAATTTAAACTATGTTGACAAACAGAAAATCAGTGTATTAAAAGAGCAGATAGATTCAATAAAATACCATGATATTTTAATTAACCCATTAATTACCTCATTTGAATACTATCTGAATGAATATAGGGAATCGCGTTACTATCCGCTTGCAATGAAGCTCAGGGATGAGATGGCCTTTGAAAAAGCCCTTGAAGCCAATGATATCGAAAGTTTGCAGGAATTTATGGAGAAATATCCAAATGCCAATCAGATTGAACAGGCACAGGCACTGTACGACAAGCATGTTTTTCTGAAATATGCAAAGATGAATTCACTATTATATTACGATACATTTTTACTTAAATATCCATCAAACCCATATTACAGGCAAGTGCTTGATTCTGTTTACATCCTATCAACAAAAAATAAGAGCATAGAAGAATTTGATTTATTCTTAAAAAAATATCCTGACAATCCAAATGCTGGTGTTGCATGGGAGCAACTCTATCAACGATCAACATGTTCGCTTGAGAAGAAGTCGTTTGAAATATTTATTCAGAAATATCCTTATTCTCCAATGCTACAAAAAGCACAGTATGAGGCAATGATGGCTGATATAAAATTTTATCCTATCAGGGAAACCACCTCTAATGGTGGCTATCTTTGGGGATTTGCCGATAATACAGGCATACAAAGGATTAAGCCAGCCTATGATTGGGTTGAAGATTTTAGTGAAGGATTAGCCGAAATTGGTCTAAACGATAAATCAGGATTTATAAAAAAAAATGGACAAATAATGTTCATTCCTGTTTTTGAAGAAGTTACATCATGGAAACATGGCAGATGTATCGTTAAAATCTCTGGCAAATGGGGCATCATTGATAAACTTGGAAATTACCTGATAGATGCCACTTATGATGGCATAGAGCTGATAGCAGACAGTATTTATTGTGTTAAAAGTGGTGATAAAAAAGCAATGATGAACTTTGACCTGAAAACAATCACCACCTTTGATATGGATGATATTCATATTTTTAAAGGTGATTTGGCAATATTTACAAAAAATAGTAAATATGGCTTTATTGATAAATACGGAAAGGTCAGAATAGCTGCCAAATACGATTATGCAGAAAATTTTATCCATAACAGAGCCATTGTAAAGTATGGAGATTATTTCGGACTAATCAATCAAAACGATTCAATAATAATTCCCTTTGAGTTAACAGGCATTGGTGATTTTTCTGAAGATTATGTATTTTCAATAAAAGATAAAAGTGTCGGATATTATGATCTTTCAGGTATTTTGGTTATCCCATTCGAATATGAATATTACCCTGAATTAAAACTTTATGGTAATTTTATGGAGGGAAAAGCTGTTGTCAGGAAAAAAGGAAAGTTTGGTGTCATTGATCAAAATGGTAAAATTGTAATCCCTTTTAAATATACTTCATTAACGAGCTTCAAAGATGGCATTGCAACTGCTAAAACGACCAACTGGGGATTTATAAATAGTGCTAATCAAATGATTGTGCCATTTGTATATAATGCTGTTGCATCATTCTCAGAAGGATATGCCAGGGTAAAAAAGGAGACTTTATGGGCATATATTGATAAAGAAGGAATATTAAAAACTGACTTCATTTTTGAATCGGCCGGTGATTTCAAAAACAATCTGGCAATAGTTCAGGTCAATGGCTATAAAGCTTTGATTAACATGGAATTTAAATATCTTCTTACTGCAAGATTCGATGATATTGAAGTAGTAGATAATGATATTTTCAGAATCAGTGTAAAAAATAAAATTGCTTATTGGTCAAAGAGCAGGAACAGTTTACTTTGGAGTGAAACAGGCTTTTTACTCAATTTTATGGATAAATAACAAAACGTCTGACAAAAATCATTTCTGATGTTTCGATTCTGATAAAATACAAGCCATTTTTTAGTTTATTGTCCCAAAAATCTGCATGATAGATTTCCCCTGCCGTAACACCTACATTCAACTCACCTGAATGATAGATCAGGTTTCCTACAGCATCTAAAACAAGCACATTTTTAAGATAAGATGGTTCAGTAAACTGAAAATACAATTGATTGAATGTAGGATTTGGAAATACCAGAACTCCTTCATATTCATCGTCAATGACTTTCTTTTTTGTAATTGTATTTTTTGATGTTATCAACTTATATTCAGGGTCAAAGAACAGAGTATCGGCTTCAAAAGCCAGATTAACATCAAAAATTTGCCCGTTATAGGTATTATCAAGCAATAGCAGTGTATCCTGATATAAACCTTTTACTAAAATTGGCAGTTGCAACTTAAAGAAATCAACTGAATGATGTGACTGCTCCTGATTTATTTTTATTTTCAGATGATTTTTTACCTGATAATACGTAATATGATAGCTTGGATAACCTTCTTTATATATCCAGTTATCAAAAAACTCATCCAGGTTGTTATGATATACTGCTTCCATGTGTTTTTGGATGTCATCAGTTTTTGAATAACTAAACCTTAATGCAGGGTCGTTCAGGTAATTTCGTAAAGCAAGAAAAAAAGAACTGTCACCCATCATAAACCGTAACATACTAAGCACCATAGCACCCTTCTGATATGACAAACGGTAGTTAAAAACCCTGCTTACAGAATTGGTATCGGCTGCAGGAACAAAAACAGAACCGTTTGGTTCTGAGGTAATAGCATTAATCCTGTTTTTTAACAGTGTCAGGTAGGACTCTTTCGTTTGAAACCTTTCTGTAGTAATACCATCACAAAAAGTAGCTAAGCTTTCATTGAGCCATATATCCTGCCAGCTATTGCATGTTATATAATCACCAAACCATTGATGAGCCAACTCATGAGAGACCAACATTTCGCTAAAATGCCCCATAAAACTCATCGTTTGGTGTTCCATGCCTCCATTACGACCAAACTGGGCATGGCCATATTTTTCAGTGTCAAAAGGATAAAAACCAAATTTTTCGATAAAAAACAACATTACGTCCACTGTATGAGCAATATTGCTACGGAAAGTAGTAACATCCTCAGGATAAATGTAATTCAATATTTCAAGCGTCTTATTGTTGTAAAACACCCAGTCTGAAAACCTGTCGTAATTAGTTACAGCAACCGCTATCAGATAAGCAGCAATGGGATAACGATGTTTCCAGTGACAATAATAATAAAGTGAATCAGTATTTTCAGATACCAACACACCATTACTGGCAGCAATATTACCTTTAGTTGTTTTTATAAAAACATCAATAGAATCTACTTTATCGTTGAGGCTATGTTTACAAGGCCACCAGTCACGGCTGCCATAAGGTTGCGAAAGTGTCCAGATTACAGGAACATTACTGTTATGAATATCCTTTACAAACGAACCCATGCCATTGCTTTCAGGTTGACCATGATAAAATACAATAATGGAATCCAGAGATTTTTTTTTAAGATAATTTGTAAAAGAAATTCGTAAAATACCTCCTGGTTTGTGTATAATAGCAGCCTTTTTAGCCTGATAAATCACTGAGTCAACTTGCAAACTATTGGTAAGTTCAAATTCAATAAAATTAGTACTATCATCAACAATGCTAAAAACAGACATTACCTCTCCGCTAATAAAATATTGTTTGGGGTCAAGAAACCATGAAAAACGATGATATTTCAAATCATAGTTTTCAGCGAAGCCATTACCTCTGTATCCGGCATTCATCAAATTAAAATTTGTCATTTGGCGTAGGTAAAAGTCGCATTCTGTTTCCTGACCAAAACCTGATGCCAGGCTCAGAAGGATAAAAATTGTAACAAATAACAAATTTTTCATGTCGCAAAGATAATGTGTAATAAATACTTATAGAGCCAAAAGTACTTGGAGCACATAAAGTAGTAGAATTATATTTCATCAAAGTAAAATCAGGAAATTCATGCTTTTGAACATGTTTCACTTTCCGCATTCCGTATTCCGTATTCCGCATTCCGTATTCCGCATTATTCTCCATATAATATTTAAATTTGCCAATTCTATTAAAATATAAGCATGATAAAACTTGCTAAAGTATTATTGACTCATTTAAAAAGCGAGCTGCATGTATTCAGCTTGTTGTATGCTCTATTATTTTGCAGCCTGATGATTGTATTTAAAGATAGTATTGAACTGCAAAAAAGCCATTTTCTGAGTCATTTCAGGAGTTTCCAGGTTCAATTATTCCTGATTTTATACAATTATATCCTATATTACTTTGTTCTTATACCCATACTGGCATTTCGGAAAAAACTATATATCTTAAAAAAAGCTGATTTCTGGATTAAAAGCCTCTTTTTTTTAACGCTGATTGGTGTAAATATCAGAGGCTTTTTAAGAGATTATGTTGTTGCCGAAACCGACAACTATATTCTGCAACATTACCTTTATATTATTATTCACAATATTAATACCCTGGTTGTTATATTACCACTTTTACTGTTATTCAGATTGCTCTATGACAAAAAAAATATAAGTTTTTATGGGTTTAACCGTCAGAATGCACATTTAAAACAATTCAGTTCGCTTTTATTAATAATAATACCTCTGGTATGTTGGGCAGCATTTCAGGCTGATTTCAGGCAGACTTATCCTACCTTTAAATCCTGGTACTTTAGCCAGTATTTTGGAGAAAACACCTGGCTTGCAGGCATCATTATGGAACTGTCAGAACCAGTCTCATTTATTTATACTGAACTTATTTTTCGCGGGATGCTGGTAGTTGGAATGGTTGAAATTTTAGGAACTGAAGCACTTTTACCAATGGCAGCATTTTATTGCATTTACCACTTCGGTAAACCCGATGCCGAAATCATCAGTTCCTTTTTTGGAGGTTATATTTTAGGTGTTTTTGCATTGAAGTTTAAAAATATCTGGGGTGGAACACTTATTCATATTGCTCTTGCATGGCTGATGGAACTTTCTGCTATTACTTATTATTTTTTTACAAAATAGGATAATAACATGATAGATGAAAAGATTATAATTATTCAGGATGATATTACAAAAATTGAAGCTGATGCCATAGTTAATGCAGCAAACAGAAGTTTGTTAGGTGGCGGTGGTGTTGATGGTGCCATACACCGTGCAGCAGGTAAAGGATTAATGGAAGAATGCCGTAAATTAAATGGCTGCAATACAGGAGCAGCAAAAATTACTAAAGGGTATCTTTTACCATCAAAATACGTGATTCATACAGTAGGACCTATATGGCATGGTGGTTTTCAGGGAGAAGACCATCTCCTTGCAATGTGTTATGAAAGTTCAATGTCATTAGCAAAAGATTACCAAATAAAAACCATTGCATTTCCTGCTATCAGCACAGGAGTATATGGGTTCCCGAAAGAAAGGGCAGCTAAAATTGCTATTACTAAAGTCATTGAAATGCTGTTGAAAATTCCTGAAATTGAGAAGGTTATTTTTGTCTGTTTTAGTGAAAACGATCTTCAGATTTATACAAATTGCTTCAGGCAATTGCTGAATCAATCTGATACCGAATTTTGAGTTTATTGCATCTGTTCAACCCCTATTTCTTCATTTTCGGAAATATAAATCAGGTATCCATTTACCGGGCTATAATTCATCTGCTTCAATAAATTCATATAATCAGTAAGTTGTCTGATATATGTCGGATTAGGCGAAGAAAACTTAAAATCAATGACAATTGCCTGATGGTCCCTGATTAACACCCTGTCAGGAATCCTCAGTGTTGAACCAGGTACTAAAATACCAGCTTCAGTCAATACTTTCCAATCATTGGTAAACCAGGCTGAAATTTTTTCATTATTAACAATTTTATTCAATTTTAATATTAAATCTGATTTTTCGTGTGCCCCTACCTCTCCCTGCCTTTCCATTAACTCAACAACAGACTGAATATCATCAGCAGTTTTTATCAATGATATCATTTTATGCATAAAACTGCCATAAGAAACTGCTAAACCAAAATCAATATCCTCATAATTTGCTTTAAATGCTGAATACCGAAGTTTTTGAATCATTGGTGTACTAATAAAACTATACTGTTTTGAATTCCCTATTTCAGATTTCTCTTTTTTAATTACCGGAAATTCGCCCATTCTGAAAGTGCTTTTACCTGCATCATAAAACTGTAACAAATCTTCACTTATATTCCCTGTTATAAACAAATTGCTAAGGAAATTTCCCAACTTCTCCTTGTTACCATTAATAGGACAATAAAATATTAATCCATCAATAGCTCTGGTAAATGCAACATACAACGCATTCAGATTGTCCATATAGGCATAAAGTTTTTCTTCAAAATAATTTTGCCTAAAAATCGAATTCTGCATCTGAATGCCATATTTTACAGGAACTACTGGTAATTTATTAAAAGGTTCATATTGAGGTTTGCACCAAAGAATATTTTTTAATGATGCGTTATGGTCAATATCCCAGTCACAAAAAGGAATAATAACAATTTTAAACTGCATCCCTTTAGATTTATGAATGGTCACCACATTGATTCCATCTGCCATTTCCGGCATTTTAATGCTTTTATTTCTGCCTTCATTGTTCCAGTAATCAAGAAACGATTGGATATCCTGCATCTGATTACTTGCATACTCTATAACTACATCAAGAAAAGCCTGAAGATAGGCCTTTTCGTTTTCAATTTCATTTAGTTTTTTACAGGCAATCAATTCTTCAAGCAAACTATATAACGAATAATAATTCAAACTGGATTTACAATGTTTGAGGAATATCATCCACTCTGTCTGATAATCATTATTTAATACCTGATTTATCAATTCAGGGTTTAAAGTTTGTTTATTCAGTACCAACTCGTTAATAATCAATTCAGCCAGATTTACCTTATCTGATGGATTTGACATATAGCAGAGTGAATTAATAAGAAACTTAACAGATTCAGATGAACAAATCAGAAGGCTTTCTTTTGAAATAATCTGAAACGTACTATTTTTTAAAAGATACTCTGAAATATCTCTTGCTTCCTTTAATTTTCGTACTAATATTGTTATATCACCTGGCAAAAATCCATTATTTATCAGTTCACTGATTTTATTTGATAGTCTTTCCAATACAAATTCCTTCCATCCTTTACCATTCTCATCTTTTTCCTGAATAAAATCAGCATGAACAAAACCATTATTATCAACTTTATTTTCGGGCAACTGTTGAATGACATCCTTATATGCTTCTGAAATTGTATTTGCAAATGACCTGTCAATATCAGTCAATACAGTATTTTCATCATTTTTAAGTTTTTCTAAAAACAAGACTTTGAGAGATTCTGATAAAACAGTAAAAATACTGTTATTAAATGTTACAATCTGTCTGCAACTTCTGTAGTTATAATTTAAAGTAAAGCGATGAATATTATTCTCTCCTATCTGGTCAGATACTTTTTTAAGCATAAGTGCCCAATCACCTCCACGCCAACGATAGATAGATTGTTTTACATCACCAACAACCAAATTCACATCAGCATTGGCAATGTTGTTTTGTAACATAGGCAATAGATTTCGCCACTGAAATACAGAAGTATCCTGAAATTCATCTATCATTAAGTGCTTCAACCAATAACCTGTTCTTTCATAAATAAATGGTACATTATTTAAAGATGTTAGCCTTACCAACAAATGATTGATATCCTGAATTAAAAGTATGTTTTGTACTGACCTGATTTCTGCCAGTTCGTTGTTTATTTCATTTGTTATTCCAAGAATAAAAAAATAATTTTTTATCAGTTTTGCTGTATTATAAAATGGATGTTTGTCATGATAAAAATTATACAAATCCCTTGTCATTTGCATTAAACCGGTTTCCAAAGCTTTTTCAATGTTTAATATTGTATTTTTATGTGCAGATTTGGAATACCAACCTGAATTATCGGTAATTGCAGCTATCACACGAGCTTTAGGTATTTCGCTGGGCTTAGTTAATAATTTTTCGAGCCAACCCGCCACACCGCTATTTTTATATACAAAATCATCAGTTGTAAGACCAAATGATTGATAATACAAAATTGCTTTTTCAGCAAGCTGCTTTTGATGAAGTTCGAATTCACTAATTATTTGATTTAATTCAGAAAGATAAGCTTTGAGTTGTTCATGGTCAGAAAGGATATATTGCAGTTTTTCAGCGTATTCCGCATAACTTTCTTTAATAATTTCTTCAGCAAGTTCAGAAATATTTTTCTGTATTCTCCAACTTTTTCCTTCTGTCATTTTCTCATTCAAATACATCAGCAACCATCTGGTAAGCTTATTGTCGCCACCAAGTTTATCAAACATATTTGTAATTGCTTCGTTCATGACCATGTCACCATCTAAAAGGAGATTATAACCAAGCTGAACCCCAAGTTCACGGGTAAAAATACGCATGATTTGCTGAAAAAAACTGTCTATTGTAGATATGTTAAAAAAATGATAGGCATATAGAATATTTCTAAGTACCTGATGTGCTTTTATCCTTATTTGAAATTCATTAAATTGCGACAATTCAGTTAATAAACGATTATAAATATCAGTATCAACACCTGAAGCTATCAGTGATAGTTCATTCAGTACTCTGACTTTCATTTCTTCAGTAGCCTTATTAGTAAATGTAATGGCTAAAATATGCCTGAATGCATCATCATGTTGTAAAGCTAATTTAATATATTCAAAAGTCAGGTGGTGAGTTTTCCCCGATCCTGCAGAAGCTGAATAGATTGAAAGTGTCATATTCAATTAACCATATATCCTTTTAATAATCGAAATATTGTCAATTTTCATCTTGAAAACCACTACATTATCAAGCGATGGTTTACTAAAAACAAAATCATCTTTTGAAGTATATTGTTTCATGATCAGGTTAAGAAGCCTTGCCTTTTCTGAGTTTTCAGTAACAAATTCCACATTTCCATCAGCAATCAAACTCTTATAAATCATAGAATATGAACAACCGACCTGCTGATGACGAAAATGCAATTTTTCATCAACACTCATTGCCAGAGAAACACGATTATTGCTTTCAAGAAATTCAAACTTTTTTCCACCAGGGCCTGAATGAAAATAAAAATACCCGTGTTCATAGCCAAAATTTAAAGGTACATTGTATGGAATATTATCTTTACAACAAGCCAGAAAGCAAAGTTGTGCTTTTTGAATAATCTCAATTGCTTCTTTTTCATCAAAACTAATATTTTTTTTTATAACAGCCATGAATATGCATTTTATTGGAGTGGTAAAAGTACAAATTTTATCATTCATCTGTTGATTTTCTCATGTTAGAACATCACTATCTTTGTAAACTTATTTTTATTATCATGGCACTTATTAAACCTGTCAGGGGATTTAGTCCTCAATTTGGAAAAGATTGTTTTCTTGCTGATAATGCCACTATCATTGGTCATGTTGTGATGGGTGATCAGTGCAGTATTTGGTTCAATGCCGTTGTTCGTGGAGATGTTGAGTCTATTGTTATGGGAAATAAAGTAAATGTACAGGATAATGCAACTATCCATGGTACTTATCAACGTGCATCAACAAAAATTGGCAACAATGTTTCAATAGCCCACAATGCTGTGATTCATGGATGCACAATCGGAGATAATGTATTAATCGGAATAGGCGCTATAATAATGGATAATGCAGTAATAGGCAACAACTGTATTATTGCCATGGGAGCAGTTGTTACTTCAGGCACTATTGTTCCTGATAATACTGTTTTTGCCGGAATACCTGCTAAAAAATTAAAAGATATTGATCCTGAATTATTTAAAGGTGAAGTTGAAAGAATAACAAATGGCTACATTCTTTACTCATCCTGGTTTAAAGCAGAAGAATAATCAGCTTTTATTTTCATCCATTTTAATTAATGTTATCAAGGCAAGTTCATAAACATCTATTCCAAAACCAGCAATCACTCCTTTTGCATATTTTGAAATCAGAGAGTGTTGCCGTATAGTGTCTCTGCTGAAAATATTGCTGATATGTACTTCAACAACAGGCTTTTTAATAGCAGCCACTGCATCACCCAAAGCAAGAGAAGTATGCGTATATGCAGCTGGATTTAATATAATTCCATCACATGAAAAGCTAATCTGATGTATTTTATCAATGATTTCACCCACATGATTCGATTGGTAGTAATGTAGTTCAACCTGAGGATATTTTTTTTGAAGTTCTGAAATATACTCGTTAATATTCCTGTTGCCATAAATTTCTGGCTGACGTGTGCCGGTAAGATTCAGATTTGGTCCATTGATTATATATACTTGCATCATTCAGATAAATATAAAGTACAAAGTTATAACAGTTAAATAAAATAATTTCAGGTTCTCAGGTAAGATGCACCATTGACATCAATAATAGAGGCGGTCATATACTCAGGTGCCTGTGAAGCACAAAATAAGGCCACATCGGCTATCTCACGTGCTGTAGCAACTCTTTTTAGCGGACTTTGATTGATGTAATCATCTCTATCAGGTCCTTTAATAGCAGATTCCACCATTTTTGTATCAACAAAGCCGGGAGCAATGGTATAAACAAACACTTTTTTTTCTGCCATAGCTTTTGCCATGCTTTGACTGAATGAATTAAGCGCAGCTTTAGCAGCACCATAGGCCGGAGCATCCGGTTCACCACGAAAAGCACCTCTTGAACTTATATTGATAATTCTTCCACCTCCCCTGATAACCATTTCTTTTGCAAACAGATAGCTTAAATGAACCGGAGCAAATAAATTAAGATCAAAATTTATACGCCAATGACTTTGCCATGATTTGAAATCGGAAAAATCAAATGTCTTCATGTTGTATATTCCTGCATTGTTGACCAAAATATCAATATTTTCAAAAGTATTGATTACCTTAGTAACGAGCGAATTTATTCCTTTCATTTTGCTTAGATTTTCCTGTATCAACAGATGTCCATGTCCCTGAAGCCTTGAAAATGTTTGCTCGGCTACCTTTCTGTTTGATTTGTAATGTAATACCACTGTAGCACCATTTTTTGCGAGCAGATATGCAATTTCAGCACCTATACCCCTTGATGCTCCTGTAACTACAGCAACTTTATTTCTAAGATCAACTTTCATTTTTTATTTTTGTAACAATGCTTTTATAAATTCATCTTCTTTCAGTAATCCATAAAATCCGCTTTTAACTGATTCCTCATCATATTTTTTTACCTCATCAGCTTGTCCGTCAGGATGATAAATTAAAAATGGTACAGGGTCATGAACATGCGTTTTCAAACTGCAAGGTGTGGGATGATCAGGCAATATCGCAATAGAAACAGGCTCTTTCATTTTTTGTGTTTCTTCCACAATGTAGTTCACTACCCTGTTGTCGAGGTATTCGATGGTTTTTACTTTAAGTTCGACATTTCCTTCATGACCAGCTTCATCGCTTGCTTCAATATGTAAATAAACCAGGTCCACTTCTTTCAAGGCATCAACAGCTGCTTTGGCCTTTCCTTCATAATTTGTAGTATAAAGTCCTGTGGATCCATACACTTTAATAGGTTTCATGCCTGCATATCGGCCAATACCATACAATAAATCAACGGCTGAAATAACAGCACCATTAATTCCATAAAGTTCCTGTAATGTTTTCATGTTGGGTTTATATCCCGGTGACCACGGCCAGATACTATTTGCCGGATCTTTTCCATTCTTTATTCTGTTGAGATTAACAGGATGGTCTTTTAATAACTCCATGCTTTTTAATATCAAATCGTTTAACAGTGCTGTGGTTTGAGCATCATTATCTTTTGATTTGACCATTACCTGTTTATATGCAGTACCAGGAACATCATGTGGTGGCGTGCAGATAATATTATTTATGCCATTTTTTACCAGCAAAAGATGTCTGTAACTAACTCCCGGATAAAACCGTATTTTTTCATCAGCTAATTTTTCATTTAAAAAATTGATAAGAATATGTGCCTCTTCATCAGAAATATGACCTGCTGAATGGTTTTTTATTTTATCATTTTCAATACAAATCAGGTTACACCGCATTGCAAGGTCATCTGGCATTATATCGACACCCATACTTGCTGCCTCCAAAACTCCCCGTCCCTGATAAACCTCTTTTACATTATAGCCTAATACAGCCATATTCGCAATTTCGCTGCCCGGAGGCATATCCAAAGGTACAGTCTGAAATAATCCTGTTCTGCTTTTCATGCATAAAGCATCAATATTTGGTTTATGTGCAGCCATTAAAGGGGTTTTGCCTCCTAACGATTCTATAGGATAATCAGACATACCATCACCTAAAATAATGATGTATTTCATGGTTTTTATTTCTTTATCAGTTTAAATTTCAAATTTATTTTTTCATTCAAAATATTCATTAAATAAAGTCCTTCAGGAAAATTATCAGTCTCAATTATAATTTGTTGTGAATGGTATTCTTTAGCAAACATTAATTTACCATTTATATCAAACAAACGAACCAAAGTATTGTCCCCATTATTCAAAGAAGTGCTGATATTTATTACATTTTTAAACGGATTTGGAAAAACTGTAATCATTGGTTTCACTGCATCATAATTTAATTTATTAAGCTGAGAAACGATAATAATTTTGTAAAATGAAACCAAACTGTCATCAGCGACTGAATAAACGAATGAATCTTTATCTTTTGTTTCAGCGGTGTATATTATATATGAATTTAAAGTATCAATAAGCACAGAACCCGATTTTGGTGATTCTGCTAATGCAATATTTACCTGATGGCCATATTTACTATACCCGGGATAAACAGATAAAGTACTGTAGGGAACAGCTTTTCTGATACTCCATGCTGTCGAGTTTTTCCACGCTGTGTTATGCATATTTTTTAGCACACCATCATGATTGTTTCCTGTAATATCATAAATACTATCACCTGATCGTTCATCAAACCGCCATGCTGCCAACAAACCAGGTTCATTACTATTTAAAGGGTAAAAGCGGTTTTCTTCAATTTGTTTTTCTGTGCGTGCATAATCCCATATTCTCACTTCGTCAAGCTCACCATTAAAAATCCAGTGGGTTGCACTCATGCATCCTATATATAATTTCCCTGTACCAATATAATTTCCTTTTGCTACTCTTTCATTTAAAAATACGCCATCACGATATAATTTCTGAAGTTTTGTGACAGTGTCGTAGGTGCAGGCATAATGATGCCAATTATTATCAGTAAATGTTTCATCAGAACTAATGTCGTCACCCCAGAAACCAAAATACAAACGATTGCCTCTGAATCCAATATGCAAGCCCTTGCTACCAGAATTATATTTTCCATGTCCCACTACAAAACGACTTGCAGCATCAGGCTCTCTCTTTGCCCAAAACTCAACTGTAAAATCATGATTTGCCAGGTTTACTTTATTATTACAATCAATATAGTCGTCAATACCATCAAATTTTAAACTATAACCAGAACCTGCAACAGGTAAATGCAGGTTATTATTCAATACTACAGTGTTGGAGGGCGATGACAGCCCTGATTCATATTTTGCTTTAACTTTATAAGAAGTACCATTTACATCATAGGGAAGTGAGATAAATGTGTCATAAACTTGTTTAATTTCAACTCCATCGCGAAAAAGAATGTAATTTTTAAGTCCTGTAGTATCTAAAGGTTTTTCCCAACTTAATAAAATATTACCAGTATTTTTATTCAGTGTCAGATTTACGGGTGGCATGCCATTGGAAATCATCAGAATTTCGGAATATGTTGTTCCATTATTTACCAATGTTACAAACGAATCTTTTGAATAATAGGTTTTAGCATTCTTGGTATCACTGATTGACCAACTTAGCAAGCTTCCAAAACCAGTAGTATCTTCATCATCTTCAATAATATTCAGGAAAAAAACAACCGGTTCATATAATTTTTGAGCGATTAGCGGAGAAATGTCAAGACCTATTTCAATGGTATCCTGTCCTTGATCGTGTAAGGGCAAAGCACCTCCTTTTTCGGTGAAAGCAGTAAAACTGAGCTGATAATCGGGTTTTTCAGCAAAAATGTATTCTGCCACTCCTGCCCTGATTGTTAACTGGTTTCGTTTGTTGTGATTCATTCTCAACCGCAAAGTAAGCTGAGGTTCAACATTGATTTGAGGAATGACCACATAAGCCTGACTCCCTGAAATGCCTCCTTCTTTTACAGGTAATGCCAACAATCTGTAAGGACAATAAGCAAACCCTGAATCACCCCATGTTAATCCCCAGCTATTGGCTAAAATCATTGCACCAATTTCCCAATCTCTCATATCAACTATACTGTCACCTGTGATGTCAATATTATTTGTAAATTGTTTGTCACCATTAAAATCATAACGTACTGAATCATCATAGCCAACAAAGGTCATTGCATGGTCAACAGGATCGCTCCAGTTTACAATAATTCTCTTTTTCTGCTCGTATAATCCTAATGGAATGGGACGGTTAAGTGCATTGGCAATGCCTGCTGAAAAACATGCCAAACCTCCCGCATTTGAACCATTGCCATGATCAAAAAGCCACCTCTTAAGTGTTTCTAAACCCTTAGGTGTACCAATTTTAATGCGATAATAATCCAAAACACGGTTTGGCATTCCGCTGACATATTTATCGTAACCTGTCATCCATCCATCATCATCTAATGGATTGAGGCCTCCATACGTTTTTACATTAGGTACACCATTTTCTTTTATTATTTGCCATCCATCTGTATAGTTTGAACCATTTTTACCATCTCCGCCATTCAGAAAATTATAAGTAAAATGCGAAGGATATAGGTTTTCAGAATCTTTTGAAGGAATATTTTTTAAAAAATTTGTTTCATAGGTAAAGACATAAGCTACACCACTATTTTGAGAGCAACTGCCATCAGCTTGTAATACTATGCTTCTGAAATAAGGTAATTTTGCATTGTTTAACTTAGAAGGCAAGCTATTGCGATAAAATTCAGGTAGTTCAAGGATTGGTATATTTTCAATTTCTGAAGGTGTCAGTTCACGATAACCTCCCACTATCCATGGTTCACCTTCTTTGTCAGGATTTAAATTTTTTAATGGCTGTGAATATCCCATTGTGGATATAAAAAAAATGAACAGCAATGCCAGTTTTCTCATTTTCATTATTAAATTTTATAAAGGCAAACTTAATATTGCTTTTTACAATAATAAAATTCATCTTTACCTCATTCTATCACTTTTTAACATCCAATGATTTCTCTGTTTTAAATATAAAGTTTAAAAATCATCGACAAAATATTTTCTAAAGGTCTAAAAACAATGTCTATTGAGTTATTCAAAAGATTTTAAATTAATTTAAACAAATTGAATAAGAGGAAAAAATACTTTTAACTTGAACTAAAAAGTAATTAGAAAATTAAACTGCATTTTTAGTAAAAGAAATTTTATTTTGGTTCAATATTTGTCAAAAATGATTTTTTAACTTAAAAAATAAATTATTTAAAAAATTATGAAAAATTTCGTAAAACTTTCTTTTGCCATGATGATTTTGGCAAGTGTTATTGGTTTCTTCAGTTGTGATGAACCTATTGTTTCTGATCTTGAATTAACCTTAAGCACTGATAAAAGTGTTTATGTAAACGGTGATACTGTTAAAATTAGTATTGAAGCAGTTACTACCAACGACAAAATTACCGGTTTAGTTGTAGTAAAAGGGGGCAATCCATTAGTTGCTCCTTCAGTTACCGATGATCAGAATTATAAAGAAACGGTGAATTATGTGGTTAATGATGCTGATGGAGAAATTGAATTTACAGTAACTGTAAACAGTGAAAACAACATTGATCCTGTTGTTAAAACAATTAAAGTGAATGTAGTTACCAGTGTTGAAGTAACCTTAGGTGCATCAACCAGTCCACTGCCAAGTTTTGTAAATGGCACTACACTGACAACATACACAGCAGTACAGGCATTTGCCAATCAAGCCTCTGTTGACCTTGTTTACACATGGTCTGCTTCCGATGGAGCTATCATTGGTGCACCCAGCGATGCATCGTTTACCTTAGCCAACTGGACCACCAAAAATGCCACCAAAATTGGCCGTATCACTGAAAAAACCATTGCAGCTATTGATGCAGTAAATACTTATGCAGTGAAAAATTTAGTAGTAGGCGATGTTATGGGATATGTTACAGTTAGTGGTACTAAGGGAATCGTGATAGTAAAAAATATTGTTGTTAACTCTGATGGCAATGTTACTTATACCTTCCAGGTGATAAAGTAAATATTACAAACAAAATGTTACGAATTGAAGGCTGTCTCATTGAGGCAGCCTTTTTTTATTCAACAGTAAATTAAATAAAGTTTGTAGTAAGAATAGCATTCATCTTCAAGATACTACTCTATTTATATTCACTCCAACTTTTTACAGGCAAATCAGCTAACGAATATTTGCAAAAAGCTGAAATAAAAGCAGTAGCCAGTCTGTCGTTGGTAATCAACGGTATATTAAAGTCCACAGCCGTTCTTCGTATCAGATAATCATTATTCAATTCTATTTTTGATAGATTTTTAGGGATGTTTATTACCAAATCTATTTTCTTTCCCTTCAGATAATCAAGAATATTAGGTTTTTTATCTTCATCCGGCCAATGTAAAACAATTGAAGGAATATCATTTTTAGCTAAAAAATCTGCAGTACCTTGAGTGGCATATAATTTATAACCTTTTTCATAAAGCATTTTAGCAGGTTCCAGCAGCTCTGTTTTCGATTTAGGAGGTCCGCTGGAAATCATCACATTCTTTTGTGGTATTCTATACCCCACTGATAGCATTGATTTTAATATCACTTCATAAAAATCTTCCCCAAGACAGGCTACCTCACCTGTTGATGCCATTTCAACACCCAAAACAGGATCGGCTTTAGAAAGTCTTGAAAATGAAAACTGTGGTGCTTTTATTCCCATATAATCCAGGTCAAATATCGATTTTTGAGGTTTGTTTACATGCTTACCCAGCATAATTTGTGTTGCTAGCTCAATAAAATTGATTTTCAGAACCTTAGAAACAAATGGCAAACTACGTGATGCCCTTAAATTACATTCAATCACTTTTATATCATTATCCTTAGCAAGAAATTGAATATTAAAAGGCCCGCTGATGCTTAACTCTTTTGCAATTTCACGACAGATTTTCTTAATCCTTCGAGAGGTTTCAATATAAATCTTTTGAGCAGGAAAAACAATGGTTGCATCACCTGAATGTACACCAGCAAACTCAACATGTTCTGAAATAGCATAACAAATAATATCACCTTCCTTAGCAACGGCATCTATTTCAACTTCTTTTGCATTTTCAATAAACTCAGAGACCACGACAGGGTGTTTTTTTGATACATTGGCAGCTATTTTCAGATAATGTTCCAATTCTTCTTTATTTGACACCACTGTCATAGCAGCACCTGACAAAACATAAGATGGACGTACCAACACCGGAAAACCAATTCTGTCAACAAAAGCATAAATTTCTTCCATATCCGACAACTCTTTCCACGCAGGCTGATCGATCTTCAGCACATCACACAAAGAAGAGAATTTATGCCTGTCTTCAGCTTTATCAATGGATAAAGGAGAAGTTCCCAAAACATTGATATTCTGTTCGTAAAGACGCATAGCCAGATTGTTGGCAATCTGACCTCCTGTTGACACTATGACACCGAGCGGGTTTTCAAGTTCAACAATATCCATCACCCTTTCAAATGATAATTCGTCAAAATAAAGTCTGTCGCATTCATCATAATCGGTACTCACTGTCTCAGGATTATAGTTGATCATGACCGACCTATACCCTTCTTTTGATACAGTTTTTAAAGCATTAACACCCGACCAGTCAAATTCAACACTGCTTCCAATACGATATGCCCCTGAACCTAGTACGACCACTGATTTTTTCTGATCCTGAAAATCTAAATCATGTTCGGTTCCATTATAAGTCAAATAAAGATAATTTGTTTGTGCAGGATACTCAGCAGACAAAGTATCTATTTGTTTTACATAAGGTATTATACCAATAGATTTTCTAAAGTTTCTGACTTTTAAAAGATCACTCTCTATGCTATCATCACTGCTTTTCATTACAAGACGTGCAATCTGAAAATCAGAAAAACCTTTAATCTTTGCTGTTTTGAATGTTTCTTTTGGTAATTCAGATAAAGTGTTATATTGTTCAAGCTCTTTTCTGAGCAGCCATATACTTTCCAATTTATGTAAAAACCATTTATCAATCATTGTAAGATCATGGATTTGCTGTATGCTGAAGCCCTCATTAAAGGCCCTGGCAATACTGAATATTCTCATATCGGTAGGCTCCGACAATTCTTTTTCAATCTCAATTTCTTCTATTTCTTTATTTCCTACAAAACCATGCATTCCTAATCCTATCATTCTCAATCCTTTCTGTATGGCCTCTTCAAATGTTCGTCCAATAGACATAACTTCACCAATACTTTTCATACTACTACCAATCTGCTTCGATACACCCCTGAATTTATTTAAATCCCATCGTGGAATTTTACAAACCACATAATCCAAAGCAGGTTCAAAAAATGCCGAAGTTGTTTTTGTAACGGCATTTTTTAACTCATGCAATCCAAATCCTAAAGCAAGCTTTGCAGCAACAAATGCCAATGGATAGCCTGTTGCCTTCGATGCCAGTGCACTTGAACGTGACAGTCGTGCATTTACCTCAATCACTCTGTAATCTTCCGACTCAGGATCAAGGGCATATTGTACGTTGCATTCACCAATAATTCCGATATGTCTGATGATTTTTATTGATAATTGCCGAAGTTTATGATACTCATTATTTGTCAGTGTTTGTGAAGGAGCAACCACTATACTTTCACCGGTATGAATGCCCAACGGGTCAAAATTTTCCATGTTGCACACGGTGATGCAGTTGTCGTAT
>Ga0172370_10000368_pt1 | contig 70877 bp, 72 predicted proteins | sample LakKiv5m_FD_114538 | JGI IMG/M metagenome (GOLD analysis project Ga0172370, IMG submission 114538) | Freshwater microbial communities from Kabuno Bay, South-Kivu, Congo - kab_022012_11.5m | ecosystem: Environmental > Aquatic > Freshwater > Lake | place: Democratic Republic of the Congo... | reverse complement strand
GGACAACGAGTGAAGCGAGATGGACGCACGAGAAAACAAATTTATTTGTTTTCGTGTAGGATTTGAAAGGAATTTCGTTATTGAGCCGACTGGTAAGGAGGCGAAATTGAAATTCACCTGCGCCAGTCAGGCGAAAATCCTACCGGGCGGACAAAATATATTGAAATTTTAATTTATTTAAAATGCCGGGGTGGTGAAATTGGTAGACACGCTACGCTTAGGACGTAGTCTCGAAAGAGGTGGGGGTTCAAGTCCTCTCCCCGGCACACGAGCGAAGTGAGTGAGGTGGGAACAAATAAATTTATTTATTTGTGTGAGAGGAGTTGAAAATCTTTTCATTATTTGCGAGAAATTTTGTTTTGAGCAAATTGAAAAGATGAACAGAACCTGTAAGGTTCAAGTCCTCTCCCCGGCACACGAGCGAAGTGAGTGAGGTGGAAACAAATAAATTTATTTATTTGTGTGAGAGGAGTTGAAAATCTTTTCATTATTTGCGAGAAATTTTGTTTTGAGCAAATTGAAAAGATGAACAAAATCTGTAAGGTTCAAGTCCTCTCCCCGGCACTAGAGAGAACAAGTCGCGGATTTAGAATATTGAGGCAGGTAAAAAATTAAGGAAACCGCAATCGTATCTTTCAAAGGTTGAACGAGGCGAGCGCAAGATCGAAGCAATAGAGTTGGCAGATTTTGCGAAGATTTATAATAAAGATATTAATTATTTTATATGACTAAAACTTATCAAAAAATTTTCTTATTAACAATTGTTTCTTTTTTGATCATTCCTCAAGTAACATTGGCTGCATGGTGGAATCCATTTTCTTGGTCGTGGTTTAATAAATCACCAAAAACTGAAACCACATCACTTACAGATACAACAAAAAATAAGAATCAGATAAAAAATGGCGGTATAAAAAATGATACCCAAACAACAGTAAATAATAATGGTGTAGGAAATGAAGATTATAATAGATCAAACAAACCGATATCTATTAAATTTGATACCGCAGTTATGAAATCGTCATTAATGATTCAGATTTTTGATAATAGTGAGAACAGAGTTATCTCTTGGGGATCAGGAGTTTCTGTTGGTGGTTTTGGAAATATTTTGACTAATCACCATGTTGTTGAGGACATAATCAAAGACCCCACAAGATATAAAGCTTATGGGTGTATAACTATTTCACTGAATACAGAACCAGAGTGTGATTATTTACTTAGTATAACTAGAAAAACTCTAAATGGTAAAAATATAAACGCACAGTATGATAGTAATTTAGATTTAGCTTTGCTTTATGTAGATCAAATTAAAGTAAACGGTAATTGGGTTTCAATTATTAATGTCCCTTTTGATAAATTAAAAGACCGCTCTATTAATTTATCAGCATATACGAAAAATTATAACGACTTACAAATTGGTGACTCAGTATATTCTATTGGATATCCTGATTACGGAGGTGGAAAAACAATTCAAGTCGAAGGTGTAGTTACAAGTGGTCCTGAAACTATTATCGTGCAGTCTTCAACGGGAGAAAAAGGTAAACGCTTTGTAATTGGAAGTAATTTTGGAATCTCTCATGGTAATTCTGGCGGACCAGTTTTTAACTCCAAAGGTGAATTGATTGGCATGACGGATGCTTGTCAAGAAGATCAAAATAAAAAATGCGTGAAGGGTTATTTTTTACCTTTACCGACAGTAAATTCGTGGTATACAAAAGTCAGTGATTCTCACCTTGTCACATGGCAGGGGAAAAATTATTATTCTTCTAATAATGGTATTTCCGACAATACTCAAAAAGCTTCATTGTGTTTACTTGAGGGTAATGCACATTATGATTCGCAAATTTCAACGAATAATTGTACCTGTAATGCTGGTTATTATAAAAACACTAACGGTCAATGTGTTAATAGTGTTGGAGTGGTTGATCCTCCTAAAACACCTTATGGAAAAACGAGAGACCCCGAGGCTGAAAAGAAAGCTCTCCAAGCACTCGATAGTTTGTTTAGCGATATAAATCAGGGTTCAACACAAACACCACCGCCTAACACAAATCAGGTGGAATTGTATATAAATAATAATTTTAACCCCGCCACAAAAAAAGCTAATGAGGGTGTCGAATATACAAATAAAGGTTTAATCCTTGCAGGAAACGGACTTCGAGTAGATGCCGAAAAATACTTAAATTATTCGATAGAATCTTTTAATAATGCAGCTAGTACTTTAGGCGAAAATCCACCTGCAAATTGGATAAAAACACATAATTGTCTTGTTTCGTTCCTTATCAATTCCGTTACCGCTTCTACATATCTCAAATCATCCTTTTACTATTCGGGAACTGATAAAGCAATGGAATATATAACTACCGCCCAGACATTTACAAATAAAGCCAAACAAGATCAGGCGTGTGTTTCAAACACAAGACCAATATAAATATGTTAGAAAACAAAGAATTAATATATAAATTCTTTTATCATTTTAGTCGTTTTGAATTTGCTCTGAAGACTACTGGATATATTTTATCAAATGATAACAATGTGTTGCCGGATTGGGATAGATTTGCAAAATCGATTGATCAAAAATACGAACTTATCGAAATTAAATCTGAAGAATTTCAGAAGAGCATAAAATATTTTTTTGAGCAACCTCCTAAAAAGCAAATAATCAATAGTAGTGGCACTTTAGACTGGGAAGAATACAAACCCAAAAAAGTCCAGCATTCGTTTAAGGAATTATTGATGTTGGTCCGAAGAGTTAGAAATAGTTTTTTTCACGGTGGCAAATTTATTAGCGGGTCAATAATCGGCTCTGAAAGGGATACCACTCTTATTGAATACGGTTTGATAATTCTGAAAAATTGTCTTGAGTTAAATCAAGAAGTTAAAGATAAATTTCAAGCGGATGGCGTCTTTTTAGAATAACCCACACCCGAATTTAGCCAAAAGAAAAAGCCGAAGCCCGCGCAGATTCCTCCACAGACCCTTCCTCTGCGCGAACGAGTCTTTCGCCCCGTCTCCTTTGCCCCAGAAAAACAGTGGCGGGGCGATTCATTCATTTGTTTTGAAAATAGGTGCGAGCTTGGTAAAATAGAAACACCCGAATAGAACTTAACGGTTTTTTCAAGGCCAGAAGGTGGGACGAGCGAAGTGAGGCGACTAATTTGTATTCAATTGGTGGACAAAAACAAATTGGCGATTTCACATTTTGGGAGAAGAAAATTTTTTAATCCTTTCCAGATGATTCCAAATGACTTTACCTACACACATACTAGCTAGTTTAATAATTGGCAAAATAACAGGAGATTTCCCAACGGCAATTGTCGGTTCTCTGGTAATGGATTTAGACCATACCATTTCATATTTTCGTCATGGAGTCTTATTTAAGCCTCGTCAATTATTTAAAGCAATTTCAGACGAGACTGACCCGTGGGGCGACCAAAGAAATTTTTTACATAGTATTTTTAGTTGGATTGCCATATCCGTTTTACTTTTAACAATTAATTTTAATTTTGGTTTAGTATTTTCCATAGCTTATTTTTTTCACTTAGTTTTTGATGTTTTGGATAGCGCCGACTTTTATCCATTTTTTCCTTTCAAAAAATTTCTAATAAAAGGATTTGTGAAATACTATTCAAAGCAAGAAATTATTTTTGATATTTGCTTAATTTTGATTTTTGTTGCTCTTTTAATTTATTCCTAAATTTTTTATAAAATATGCTTGTTATTCGCTTCGCGAATTCTTGGATTGAATGCCGCCAAAGAAAAATTGGAAATTGTTATCGGTGCGGCTCCGCCGCCTTTTGTATTTTTTGCGAGTGGTTCTCGTCGTCTGTGGCGACGAAATGGGTTCGCACTAATTCAAGAATATTGCACTAGAGAGAACAGGTCGCGGGTTTAGAATTTGGAGCGAAGAAGTGAATAAAAACAAAAATAAAAACAAAAACGCCATTATGGCGTTTTTGTTTTTAAATTCTGAATTTAAAACTTTTTATGCTCCTATTGTGTTTTTAATAAGCGCTATGATTCCATAGACCGCAACCATTATAAACATTCCTATCATTCCCCATTTCATATGTTCTCTCCCCTGTGTTCTTTGTTCGTCGCTGTCTGCTTTTATTACATATTCTATAACACCCAAAATGAAATAAATCAAAGCAGCAGAAAATAATAAAACTATAAGTGGATTTATTATTTGCGTACTTATTTTACTCAATAGATTTGACATAAAAATTAATTTTTGACTATGGTGTTTGAATAAATGGCAAATTTTCTGTACCTCCTGTTTGAATATTTAGAGTATTAACCAAAATACTTACCAAACCCCAAACTGAAACCATAACAAACAAGGCAATTATGCCATAAATCATTATGTTTTTGCCTTCTGCTTTTTTCTCTTCATCTCCTGATTTTAAAATGTATGTTGCAAGACCATAAAAGAAATATAACAACGCCAAAGCAACTACGATCGGCGTCAAAAGTTGAATCCAATCGCTAACTTTTAAAATAAGAGTCGTAATATCTGTTACAGCAAAAGAAACCAAAGGAAGCGCAAGCAGTGTTCCGGGTAATGTTGATATGAGTTTTTTCATAATATAACTAAATTTTATTTGTAATTGTTTAACATTTAACGACCTTTAATTATTTTCGTCAAAACGACTATATAAATCATAACGAGATTAAGTCAAATAATCAACATTTTTTGTGGATTATGTCTTATTTTTAAACCCCAAATGTATTTTTAAGAATGCCTATCAGCCCCCATATTGAAACAATAATAAAAAGTCCGACAACTCCATATATCATTTTCTGTTTTCCTTCCTCTTTTGCCTCTGGGTTACCGGCTGAACGAATAAATTTGGCAATCCCCCAAAGAAACACAAGCAGGGCAAACATTATCAAAACTTTAATAATGTTATTTGCTATCGGAATTATACTATAAACAAGTTCTTTAAAGTTATTTCCACCTATTGGTGCCGCAGCTGCCTCGGTAAAAAGCGGGATTAAAAAAAAGAAATAAATAAAGATTTTTAATTTTTTAAACATTTTATTTAAGATTATTTATTGTTCCACTAATAACTGCCGCAATAAGATTTGCTCCTAAAATAACCGCCGCACCTATCACAACATATTTTAATATATTCTTTGCCTCTTCAAGTTCTTTTTCATTTCCTTGTGCTTTAACAAATAAAAAACCCGCATAAATTATAAAAAACACTATAATAACACTTCCTATGGGAGTAATGATATCATTTAAAATTTTCGTTATTAAATCTGGAATGCTATTTGTACTGCCAAGCGGATTTTTTAACGTAATTGTTTCGTTTACGGATTCCGCGCCAATTTTATGTAGTGGAAAAATTAACAACAAGAAAACCACTTTCCATAAATTTGCACTATATTTTGTTATTTTTGATGACATATTTGATAATCTAAGTTTATAATTTAAAAGGTTTTATTGAGAATTTGTTTCTTGTAAAAATGAATTAAAGTTTGTTTTATCAAGCAATGCATTCGCTATTGTATTTACTATCAGCCATGCAGATAAAACTATGATGAAACCGATTAAAACATTTAAAAAAATAGTGTGAGCTTTTTCTATTTGTCCAGTCTTACCCGCCGCCGTCAAATATAAAACTCCGGCGTATGTGAACATAGCCACAGTAATTGGAATGGCTATATACAAAACAAAAGTAATCACATTCTGAATCAATTTTATAAAGTCGCTCCAACCACAATTATTTGTACATGGAATAATTCCGCCCGGTAAAGGGTTTTCTTCGGCAAATAAAATTGTTGGGCTTAACAAAATAGAAAAAACCATAAATAAAATCGGTAGCGAATAAAATATTTTTCTGTTTAACTTTTTTTTAATCATTTCAAAAAATTATTTTGGCATTAAATTTTGTATCTCAAGATTTGCTCTATCTATGGATTCATTTATTCTAAACTTTCCGGAAGTTACATTTTCAATCATGTCTTTGAATATAAGGCCTGTTTCTTGCGGACTTGGGTCTAACCATGCTCTACCTATTATAGCAGAATCATAAAAAATAGTTTTATAAGCATCAGTTTGTTTTTCAAGAAGAAGCGTTCTTTTCACTGGTGGTAAATTAAATTCCTTGCTAAACAAAGAAATTGCTTCGTCATTTATTAAATAACCAACTATTTTAATTGCGTCAGCAGTGTTCTTTGAACTTTTCAAAATTGCTATTGCATTCATTTTAGCAAATGTTTTGTTTGTCTTGTTATCTCTTATCTGAGGCAGTTTTGCAACATCAAAATTAAGATTTGGATTTTTTTCTCTTAACCCGGCCAACTCGCTTGAAAAACCAATATAAAATGCGAGATTACCTGCCAAAAATTCTTGAAGAGAACTATTAAGGGCTCTATTCCAAGAATACATCTCTTTGGATGAATTTGAAAATTCAGTGTAAAATCTAAGCGCTGACTCTGCGGGAAAAATTAAAGAATTTATCTTTTTGGTTAAAACACTCTCCACTTTATCTGAATTTTTTTCTGTTATTGAATTTCCAGATTGCATAATCAGTGCAGAAATTATTTCTTTCGAGTTTTTTATATTAGTAAATTCTCCAAGGGCAATTGTTTCTCTCTTTAAATTCTGTGAATTATCTTTTTCGGTTATTTTCTTTCCCATTGAATAAATTTCATCCCAATACATCAGAGGTTTAACAATTCCACTGCTTGATAATATATCCCTGTTCCAATACATTACAAGTGGGTCAATCATAATAGGAAATCCCAAAATACCATCCGATGTTAAATATATTTCAGAACCCTCAACAAAATTATCTCTAAAATTTCTTTCCGAAAAATTAGAAAATGGAATCGGGAGTATTTTATTTTCATATTTTAAAATTTTATCTTGCGGAAGAATTATTGCATCCGGACCAACGCCAGAAGCAATGGCTTCTATTAATTCAGTATCAAAATTATCTTCAGTAAGTTGTTTGTATTGTATTTTAAACTTCGTATTTTCATTGGACCCTATCTCGTTAGCAACCTTTTCAAAAGACTGTTCATCTGGTATTCCCCACATGGATATGTTTATAATTTTTTCCCCAGTGCTTGTTCTTTGTGTTGCAAAAATAATTACGCCAAGCAACAAAAAAAATCCAAATATTGAGACGGTTATTGTTTGAAAATTTTTATTTTCCATAATGCATTAAAAATAATAAATTATTTTTTAAAAACAAAACCATAGTGGTACTCTCCGGCTTGTATTGCTTTATCCAAAGAAAAACCGGCTGAATTTAAAAATTCTCTTGCCCGCTCTGGCGAAATGATGGATTTCTCTTCCGGACCAATGCCACCAAAAGAGCCTTTCCAGTCAACAAAAAGCATTTTACCCTTTTGTTTTAATATTCTATACATTTCTTTTAAAAATGACTTTTTATCTTCTATTTGAAAAAATATATTAGATACAATGACGGCATCAATTGATTCGTTTTGTAACATAGTCCCATTTTCCTTTTCCGCATCTCCCCACATTATTTCAATATTTTTAGGATTTTTTTCATTTGATTCGTTTTTTATTTTAGATAATATATTTTTTTGTATATCAATCGCATAAACTTTTCCTGTTTCACCAACTTCTTCTGAAGCGGCAAACGCATAAAAACCAGAACCGGTTCCTATGTCGGCTACTTTCATTCCGGGGTCTAAATTTAGCTGTCTTACATTATTTTTTGGCTCTGTAAACATTTTATATAACAAACGCTGTTTAATTTATATATTTTAAAAACGATGCGCCACACAGAGTAAATTATATATTAACAAAACAAACTTTTTTCATAAAACTGGGGAAAAGATTAAAGACAAATCAACGACACAATACTGTCTCCTTCTCTTAGTTTCATTATTCTAACCCCTTGAGTTTGTCTACCGAGTGTTGGAATTTCATCAATATCTATTCTTATAACCTGCCCCTTCTTAGACATAGAAATAATTTCTTCTTCCTGTGTGCCAATAAGTTTGGATGACATCAATTCGCCTGTTTTTGGTGTTATTTTAGCCGTTTTTATGCCACTTCCACCTCTTTTTTGTACTTTATATTCTTTTAATGAAGTTTTTTTACCATATCCATTTTTAGTTATAACAAGTAATTCCAAATTGGCTGTACCTTTTTTTGCTATATCAATACCAACAACTTCGTCTTGTTTACCAATTTTTATTGCACGAACACCGCCTGCGGTTCTTCCCATTTCTCTTATGTCTGATTCTTTAAAATGTATTGATTGCCCCTTTTTTGTAACCACTACTGCTGTATCTCCTTTTTCAACAAACGACGCAGAAATCAATTCATCATCTTTTGAAAGATTTATTGCTATTATTCCGCTTCTTCTAACTTCTGAGAAATTTTTTGCGGATGTTTTTTTAGCAACACCCATTTTTGTAACCATCAAAAGTAAAATCTCGTCTTTTTTAACATTATCCGGCATTGGTAATATAGATGTTATTTTTTCACCATCAGTAAGAGAAATGTAATTCATTATTGATTTGCCTCTAGTCGCTCTTTTCCCTTCCGGTAAGTCATACATTTTTATTTGATAAACCTTTCCTTTGTCGGTAAAAAATAACAAATCACTGTGTGTAGAGGCTGTTAAAAAGTTTATTACAAAATCTTCTTCTTTTGTATTTATATCAACAACACCTACACCTCCTCTTTTTTGTGTTTTAAATTCTGTTGGATCCGTTCTTTTTATATATCCACCAGATGTAAATACCAAAACTTCATCCTTGTTTGGAATCATGTCTTCAATTGATATATCCTTGCTTTTATTGGCAATGACTTTTGTTCTTCTTTCATCTCCGTATTTTTCTTTAATTTCCTTCATTTCATCTTTTATAATTGTGTGGATTTTCTGCGGAGAAGCTAAAATAGATTTTAGTTCCTTTATTAGGTTTCTTTTTTCTTCCAGTTCGTCATCAATTTTTTTTCTTTCAAGACCCGCCAGTCTTTGAAGTTTCATATCAAGAATTGCAGTAGCCTGAAGCGCAGAAAACTTAAACTCTTTCATAAGATTCAAGTGGGCGATTTGTGTATCTTTTGATGCTTTTATTAATTTTATTATTTGGTCAATATGATCAAGCGCTTTTTTAAGACCAATTAAAATATGTTCACGCGCCTCTGCCTTTTTTAAATCAAACTCAGTCCTCCTTTTTATTATTATAATTCTATGAGAAATAAACTCTTCTAAAATTGTTTTCAAAGAAAGTGTTTGTGGAACTCCGTCAACCAAACCAACCATGTTTACATGAAATGTATCTTCCAGTTGAGTGTGTTTGTATAATGAATTTAATATGTTGTTTGGTAAAGCTCCAGATTTAAGTTCTACAACAATTCTTACATCTTTTGTTGATTCATCACGAATGCTTTTTATTCCTTCAATCTTCTTATCTTTTACTAAATCAGCAATTTTTTGTATAAGTTCCGCTTTATTAACTCTATACGGTATTGATGAAATAACTATTTGAAATTGTCCGGGTTTTTCTTCAAAAATTTCGGCTTCACCTCTGACTAAAATTCCGCCTCTTCCATTAACATACGCGTGAAGTATGTCTTTTCTCCCGAACGCAATTCCTCCTGTCGGAAAATCCGGACCTTTTACAAATTCCGCAAGCTCCTCCGTTGTGGCATTTTTGTGGTCAACAAGATAGGTCGTCGCATCAAGAATCTCTTTTATATTATGTGGAGGAATATTTGTCGCCATACCGACGGCAATCCCGAGTGTTCCGTTCAAAATAAGATTCGGAATCGCAGATGGAAGCAAAACTGGTTCTTTTCTTGTATTTTCATAGTTAGGTTTAAAATCAACGGTTTCTTTGTCCAAATCTTTTATCATTTCCCCTGCAAATTTGGTCATCTTTGCCTCTGTATATCTTTGCGCCGCAGCAGGATCTCCATCAACACTCCCAAAGTTTCCCTGGCCTATAACCAAGGGATACCTCATTGAAAAATCCTGCGCGAGTTTAACCATTGCCTCGTAAACTGAGGCATCACCGTGTGGATGATATTTACCGAGAACTTCACCTATTATTGCGGCGGATTTTCTTGTTTTAGCGGTTGAATTTAGACCCATGTCTTGCATGGCATACAAAATTCTTCTATGCACCGGCTTCAAGCCGTCTCTTATGTCCGGCAATGCTCTACTTGTTATAACGGACATCGCATAATCCAGATACGAGGTTTTCATTTCAGAACTTATGTCCTGATCCATTATATTTTTATCATTTTCCTCTGGTATTTTTTTTGTTTCTTCCTTTTTCATATGTATTGTTTCGTCTATTTAATATCCAAATCTCCAGGTACAGAGTTTTCTATAATATTGTTATTTGAACCTGTGGATGTAGAACTTTTTACAGAATCCCCGTTCAAATTCTCGGTTGAAGAGTTTGAGTCAATTTTGTTTTTTAAATTGTTAAATCCTTCTGGAATATTTTTAAATATGTCATTAAGGTCATTTTTTATTTTTACAAAAGGAGTTGCTACGTTTAATTTATTGTCAATGCTTTTATTTTCTTCCGTTATTGTTTTTTCATCAGAATTTAAACTAAAAACAGACAACCAAATCATTAATATTAAAAATGTTACGGAAAATGAAATCAAAAAAGAAATTCTTTTTCTAACAATAACAGGTTTTTGCTGAAGTTTTTTTATATTATTTAAAATCATTTTATTTTTGTGACAAAACAATTATTTCTCCATCTTTGTCAGATAAATCTTTTTGTTTTAAAGTAAATTTATCCAGTGGTTCATAGTTTTTTATTCCCTCTTCACTTAAAAATGTTTTCAATGATGCGTCTTTATCGTCTTTGTAATGCATTGGAATTATTATTTTTGGTTGCAATTTAACGGCGAGCTTATATGCTTCGGTTGAATCCAAAACTCCTTTATTTCCTATTGGAACGAAAAGTACATCTATATCATCCATATTTTCTTTTATTTCCTGCGACAAATTTGTTGAATCAAGCGCACCAAGAAAACACATATTCATTCCCTCCAACTTTAGAAAATAAATTGTATTTATTTTCGTTTCACCTCCATAAGAAGAACTTGAAGAAAATCCTTTAATAAAAATATTTTTTATTTCATATTCTCCGGGACCGTTTATAACAAAAGGATTTTTATCTCCATTTGACAATGTATCAACTCCGTCAAAATCTTTATTTTTAAGACTTACCAATACAATATCAGCCCCAAACCTGGAAGATTTGAGTTCTGATTCTTTTGATGGCGGATTAAATGCTATAACCACATCACCAAATTGTATTTTAAAAAATTCAAGACCGTGATAAGAAATTACCATAAAATCACTTCAATTAAATTCATTATTTATACTTGTATTATATCAAAAAATGCCTATTTTTTCAAGGAATTTTTAATATTTTATGTGTATAAAAATCTATGTTTTTAGCGACTTTATTCACTTAATATAAAGAGATTTGTTTTTTTTGTGTTCTTCAAAAGTTTTCGCATAATACATTTTTCCGTATTTGTCGGAAAGATAGTATAAATAATCGGTTTTTGTCGGATTTATTGCCGCTATTATTGATTCTAATCCGGGATTTGATATTGGTCCAAATGGGAGTCCTTTATATTTATACGTATTATAAGGCGAATCGTATGTGAGGTCTTCAAGCGTTAATTGATATGTATTTTTACCGATTATATACGGAAAGACAGCATCAACTTGCAATGGCATATTTATTTTTATTCTATTCCATAAAATTCCTGAAACAATTTTTCTTGTTTCAAAATTTTTTGCTTCTTCTTCCAAAAGAGACGCCATTGTTATTATTTCTTCAAGAGATTTGTCAGATTTTTTTATTTCTTCATAAATATTTCCAACTTTTTTAATAAAATTGTTTTTCATTACACTTACAACTCTTTCAGACGTAGTGTTGGGTAAAAAAAGATAAGTATCCGGAAAAAGATAACCTTCAATTGGAGTCGCTAATTTAAGAAATTTTTCCGAGTCAAAATTCATTAATTGCTTTGTAAAAATTTTTGCCATTTCAAAAGTGGTTGCCCCTTCCGGAATAAAAATTGAAATCGGTGTCAATCCATATTGTCCGCTTGATATTCTTCCGGCAATAGTAAAAACACTCATTTTTTTACTAAAAAAATAATCCCCAGCATCCGCGCCCTTTCCTCCATCTATCACAGTCATTAAAACTTTAAACCAGAACGGGGATTTTATAACTTTTTTTTCGTCCAAAAGCTTTGATATTTGATTAAGTGTCGCTCCTTCATCTATATGAACAATCGTACCGACCGGAAAATTAAATGGTGACGAGAGAAAAAAGAAATAAAAAGCTGAGAGGAGCAAAAAAATACTTACGATTGTGCTCATAATTTCGTAATCTTTTTTGCTTATTTTTTCAAAAATTTTTTTTTTATTATTTTCCAGGTTTTCCATAAATCCTATATTGGTAAATTTGGAGGAGGTTCAGCTCTACTTGATTCAATTCTCCTAAATGTAGGTGTTTGAACAACGCTCCCCGGGAAATGGAAGATTGTCGCGAGCTCTTCGGCACTCAAAACAAAATGCGGTTTTTTATATGGTGGATGAAAATAAGACCTCATTCTATATGAATTAAAAAGTATTTTTCTTACCCTGTTTTGTCTTATTTGTTTAAAATCCTGCCATGGATAATCAAAAATTGTAAGTCCGCCGGTTGGAGCAAACCCGTTTAAAAGACCGGAGCTGTATTGTTTAAATGTACCGGTAAGTCCTGTTATATTTATTGGTCTAAATTTATCAGATTCTGCCAAATAAATTCCCCTCATTCCACAATCAAAACCTGGTTTTGTAATGTTGTGTTGAATTGCAGAAATTACATCATGTTCTTCCTTGGTTAAATTTGGATGTTCTTCGGAAGATTTCGTTTTTGGGTCCCTTTTCATTAGTTCATTTATTAATTCGTCGGATTCTCCTCTCCAATCTGTTTTTTTAAACCACGTTCCTTTTTTTTGTTTTTCTTTTTTGTTTGCTCGTATTAAAATTTGAATCCAAACGTATTCTTTTTTCCCCAAGGAACCTAAAAATTCTATCGTCGGAGTTATTGGATCTATTTTTTGTTCTTCTTTTGGGTCTCTGTCTAAACCATAATCAACATAGGTTTTTATCGGATATGGGTCGGCTTTTGTTAGTTTAAATTCACAGCCCCAAAGCGCGTGCGATTCCTTGCTATATTTCAAAAAATTCGTGTAGTCCTCAACCTCCAAAACTCTAGCACTCGGATATTGAGAATAAATTTGAGATTCAATCAAATTTGTAAAATTTTTTCTGGTCCAAATAAAAAAATGAACAACACCTTCAATTGAAACAATTTCCAACGAAAACCACGGTCTTACTTTCCCTTTTATGTATCTATCTATCAAATTTCCGTCTCCTCCTGTTTGGTTTAGGGTGTTTAAAACAAGTTCCATGGCCAACGGAGATTTAAACTGTTCTTTCGGCAATTCAACTTCCAAAAGAGAATATTCCAAATTAAACAAAAAATTCGCTCTTATATAATATATCCACACATTCCAAAGAATATTTACAAGAAAAAGCGGCCCCCATAATGGAGATGAGGAAACTAAAAAATTTATTGCCCGCGGAAACAAATCCACAAAAATAGAATTTATTGCTATTTGAAACATAATAATATAATACAACAAAAACATGGATTATGATATGGTTTTTTGTTAATTATGTTTAAAAAACAAAAAAGACCCTCTTTGTGAGGGCCTCTTTGTTATATTAATTTATTTTTTATACAAGTGTGTATTTTCCGTCTTTTGTTCTCTTAAAATATTTTGAATCTTGTAAATTTACGAGAATCGTATTTTCTTTTACATATCTCTCTTTCAAAACATTTTTTATAATATCTTCTTTTGTCATCGGACCGTTTTGTTTCAATATCTGTCTAATAACATCTTTAACAACTCCAACCATATATCCCCATTCTTTCAAAGCATACAAACCTCTCCCAACCAATACAAACTTTGGATCTTTTATCACTTCATTATGACATGTTGCTATGTGAGCTTTTTTATTAAACATTTCACCTATTTTTCTAGTTATCTCGGCAAAATGCATTGGAGAACCGTGTTGTCTAACTATTAAATATGCATAATCTCTCATCCCTCTGGCATTTATATTTGAAGAAGAAGTAAGACCCCATTCGCCAAGTGGATTTTTCCCGATTTGTTTTGAAATTGACAACCATTTTTTTAGTATTTCAGTATCTGAAACATATTTTTTGGGCGCATCATTAACAAGTTTTGTAAATCGTCTTAGTATTTCTTCTTCAGAAATTAAATCGTCCTGTGAAATTTCATCATGAAGTTTAAGTAATGCCGTGTGAACTTTCTCTGAAAGATATTTATCTATATACCATCTTGGATTAAATTCATCGGTTTCTTTTTCTTTGGTAAATTCATCACCAATCACAAGTAAAAGATGAATATGATTTTTTTCATCTTCTTTTGTAGAAAGATGATTAAACAAATAATTTTCATGAACCACCCCTCCTAAAGAATCAATCACGGACAAAAGTTCTTCAAATGTCTTTCTTTCTTTTGAAATTAAGTCCGATTGTTTGATTTTGTTTAAAGCATAGTTTTCTATTTGTCTGACTCTCTCTCTGGTTATTCCGTAAGTTTGTCCAATAGCTTCAAGCGTCATTCTTTTTGGATTTGAACCTAAACCATAACGACTAACAATAACCGAATGCGCTCTTTCGGGTAATATATCAATCAATTTTTTTACCGTTTGTTTCGGTTTTGTTTGTAATACACTCATATCTATAAATTTAATTTTGTAATTTATCCTTATTTTCAAGGATATCATAAAAATACCACACTGTCAAAAAATACGCAATGGGTATATATGACCTATTTAGTATTTACTTTATTATAATACACCTTTTTGTATTTGTTGTCAAATAGTAACAATGTTAATTAATTTCCCTTTTATATATATAACTTTTTTGATTTTTTCTTTGTTTATCCACTTTAATACCTGCTCAAGAGATACCGCCTTCTGTTTTATTTCTTCTTCGGTCACAGAACTGTCTATCTCAAACGAAGTTCTCACCTTTCCATCAACCTGAACTATAATCGTCATATTTTCATCTGCAAAAATCTCCCCAATAAAAGGCCATTTTTCCAAATGGATAGATTTTTTTTCTCCCAAACTTTCCCAGAGCTCTTCGGTTACATGTGGAGCAAACGGTGAAAAAATTTTAATAAATTTTTTATAACTTTCTCTGCTAATTTCATTTTTGTCGGAAACAAAGTTTATAAACATCATCATTGAACTTATTGCGGTATTAAATTTTATATTTTCAATATCTTCACCAACTTTTTTTATTGTTTTATTTAAATAATTATTTATCTCTCTGTTTTCTTTATCAACAACCTTCTCTGAAAGAGAATAAATCTTTTCAATAAATCTCACCATACCAACAACTCCGTTAGTACTCCAGCTTGTTTCTTGATCATATTGTCCAACAAACATTTCGTAAAGTCTAAAAGCATCAACCCCAAATCTTTTAACTATATCATCCGGATTTATAACGTTTCCTCTAGACTTAGACATTTTTTCTCCACCTTCACCAAGAATCATTCCGTGTGAGGTTCTTTTTATATAAGGTTCGTCTGTTGGAACCAATCCGATGTCAAATAAAAACTTATGCCAGAAACGAGAATACAAAAGGTGTAATGTTGTATGTTCCATTCCCCCGTTGTACCAATCAACCGGCGTCCAATATTTTAATTTATCTATGTTTGCAAATTCTTTATCATTTTTTGGATCGGCATATCTCAAATAATACCAAGACGAACCAGCCCAGTTTGGCATTGTATCTGTTTCCCTTTTCCCCGGTCCTCCACATTTTGGACATTTTACATTTACCCACTCTTTTATATCCGCCAAAGGCGATTCCCCATTGTCGTTTGGTTCATATTTTTTTACATCAGGTAGAACAACCGGCAAATCATTTTCTGGAACGGGAACAACTCCGCATTTTTCACAAAAAACAAGAGGTATTGGTTCTCCCCAATATCTTTGTCTTGAAAAAACCCAATCTCGTAATTTATAAGTTGTCTTGAGTTCTCCTCCAACAAATTTTGTAATTTCTTTAATTGCCTCTTCGCTTTCCATTCCATTAAATTTATCTGAATTCATTAATTTTCCATCACCGATATATGGTCCCTTTTTTATATCACCACCATTAATAACCTCAACAATCGGAATGTTAAATTTTTTTGCAAAATTCCAATCTCTGTCATCGTGCGCCGGCACCGCCATTATCGCCCCCGTTCCATAACCGGCTAAAACATAGTCGGCTATAAAAACTGGGATTTCTTTTTTGTTTGCGGGACTTGCTCCGTCATGGGCGGGGTTTATTGCTTTTATTCCTCTTAATTCAACGCCTGTTTTTTGTTTTCCTTCAGCCGTTCTATCTATATCTTTTTTCTTTGCTGTTTCTAAAATATATTTTTCAACTTCTTTTGTATTTTCTATTTCTTTATTTTCAATAAATTTTTTAATTAATTCATGTTCTGGAGCTAAAACCAAATATGTCGCACCAAATAACGTGTCTGGTCGAGTAGTAAATACATTAATTTTATCTTTATCTTTAGATTTGAGTTCAAATGTAATTTCAGCTCCTTCACTTTTCCCTATCCAGTTTCTCTGCTGAATTTTTATTTTTTCCAAAAATTCTGTTTTGTCCAGATCATTATAAAGCCGTTCCGCATATTTTGTAATCGCCAACATCCATTGTTCTTTTTCTCTTTTTTCAACCGGCCCACCACATCTTTCACAAACCCCATTAACAACTTCCTCATTAGCTAAACCAATTTTACAATTTAAACACCAATTAATTGGCATCTTTTTTTTGTAAGCTAGTCCGTGTTTAAAAAATTGCAAAAAAATCCACTGAGTCCATTTATAATATTCTGGGTTTGAAGTATCAACTTCGCGAGACCAATCAAATGAAAAGCCGAGAGATTTTAATTGTTTTCTAAAATTGTCAGTATTTTTTTTAGTTATTATTTTAGGATTTATTCCTGTCTTAATCGCATAATTTTCGGTTGGTAAACCAAACGCATCCCATCCTATTGGGTATAAAACATTAAATCCGTCCATTCTTTTCTTACGGGCAATAACATCCATGGCCGTATAACCGCGTGCGTGCCCGACGTGAAGCCCTTCTCCTGAAGCATACGGAAATTCTATAAGACAATAAAATTTTTTCTTGTTTTTATTTTCTTTTACAGAATATATTTCTGATTTTTCCCATTCTTTCTGCCATTTTTTTTCTATTTCTATGTGATTATATTTCTGCATATATAGACCAAATTATACAATAAATTCTATATTATAAAAGTAATATATTTGTTCCAATTGTTTTTGAATTAAATTATGTTACCATTAGGGTCTGGGTTTTTACCCACCAAAACCTTCCTTAGTACAAGAGAAGGGATTTTGAAACCTCTGAGAATTTAGAAGCGCTCTGGGAATAAATAATCCAGAGCGCCATTTTTATAACACAAATTAGTTTTCCCAATTTGGAAAAATGAGAGATTTTATGTCCAGTATTTTTTGTTTATAATTATTAATTTGTATTTTTAAATGGCGGATACAAATCTTTGTCTATAGTTCTCTCAAAACAAGTTCTGCCAGTTTGGTGATCCCAGGATTCATTTACTCCGGCCGGATATGGACGCGAGGCAACAGATACATCCTTTCCATAATAATAATTCATCATCGGAATTACTCCATCTCCACCAGAATATTCTACCCAACCTTTAGGAATTGGTAATGCAAATGTCGCACAAAGTTCAAATTTAAGTTTGTCTTTTACAAAATATTCGTAAGTATTTCCTTTTTCAAACTCCGGGTCAACAGGAAGTAAATATCCAGATATTGGGTTAGCAAGATCAGAGAGTTTTTCTGGCAATTTTTCTTTTGACTGCCAGTAATAAATAACTTGGTATTGAATACTTTGAAGATCACCAATTCTCCTGTCATCCAATCTGAGTTGCCTCTGTTTTGACGGACTACCCATAATCATAAAACTGAAAACAATCGCCCCGACAACGAGAACCGCTCCAATTATTGTAAAAATTAAACTTATTTTAGATAGTGATTTTTTTTCTCTAAGTAAAAAGATATAGTATGCTCCAACTAAACCCGCGACAACAAGTGTAATTATCACTTTTAAAATGAATCGTGTAGTTATTTCTCCAGAAATAAAATATCTAATTAGAGTAACTAGATCTATCATTATCGTGATTGTTGATAAAAACAAAATAATGTACACCAACCATTTTTTTATGATTTCATCTATATGACCAATAACTCCTTTTGCATATTTTCTCCAAAAATAAGAAACCGCAATGAAGACTGGGGAAAATATAATAAGAGTCGCAAGTGCCATGCGAATTCCTTCATATTCATAAGTCGAGTATCCGTATTGATAACTTGCATTTAAAGCATCTGGAAATCTTTTGTTGAGTGTTTCAAAAACAAGATTTAGAAATGATGTAACAGAAGTTATTAATGTTATTAATGTACCCAAACACAAAAAGAAAAAGCCTACGTTTAATTTCGATTTTTTCTCTAAAAAATTTTTTTCTATTTCCATATTTAAAATTATAACATTTCTATACAAATTTAAAATTATTAAATTAAAAATTTTCAAATCTTAAATTCAATTACATCTCCATCTTTAACTATATATTCTTTTCCTTCGGTCCTAACCAAACCCTTTGCCCTTGCATTTGCATACGAACCGGCATCAATCAAATCTTTCCAATTTATAATTTCCGCGCGAATGAACTTCTCTTTGAAATCAGTGTGAATCGCCATTCCGGCTTCCGGCGCCGTTGAATTTCTTTTTATCGTCCATGCTCGTGTTTCATCTTCCCCCGTTGTCAAAAATGTTTCTAAACCTAAAATGTCATAACTTTTTTTAATTAACTCATCAAAACCTTTCTCAAAAATAGGGTCAACCTTTACAAAAAAACCTGGAAAATTTACATCAATATTATTCCCCGCTTCTGATGTGTTCAACACATACAACATCGGTTTTAGAGTTAAAAGATTTAAAGATTTTATTTTTAATTTTTCATCCCCGTTTAAATTTGCTTCGGTTGCCATTTTTCCTTCTTCTAAAATTTTTTCAATTTTTATTAAAATATTTTCTTCGGCTATCGCTTCCTTGTTTTGTTTTTTGATATCTTTTTGTATGTTTGCAATTCTTTTTGAAACAATTTCCATATCAGACAAAATAAGCTCTAAATTTATAACCCCAATATCTTGAATCGGGTCAACTTTGTTTGAAACATGAATTATGGAATTGTCCTCAAACACCCGTACTATATGAGCAATTGCATCAACTTCACGAATATTTGTTAAAAATTTATTCCCCAATCCTTCTCCTTTTGAAGCACCTGCCACAAGCCCTGCAATATCCACAAATTCAACTACGGCAGGAATTTTCTTTTTTGAATTTGAAAATTTATTTAATATTTCAACTCGTTCATCGGGTACAGGAACAATTCCCACGGATGGGTCAATTGTGCAAAAAGGATAATTCTCGGCTGGAACAGATTTTTTCGTAAGAGCATTAAATAGTGTTGATTTGCCAACATTTGGCAGTCCAACTATACCAATAGATAAACTCATAATATTATTTTATATTTTTTAACTCGTTTTCGTATTTTTTGGCGGTTTCCATAACGGCAGACATTTGGTCTTTTCCTTCTTTAATTTTTGTTTGAATTTCTTCGGTTATCTTAATCAAAAGTTCCGGGTTTTCATCAATAATTTTTTTTGCCTTTTCTTTTTGGTCTTTTGATAGTTTATTAAGTTGCATTTTTAACAAGTTTTTCATTAAAAATTCTTTCATCCCGTTAGAGACAGGTCGCGATCAAACACGTCCTATCTAATTAAACTGCTAATAAAAAATACTTCTTTTTACTACTACAAATCCTGTTTTGAAACTGTGACCGCGGTCTCTAACGGGATTCATCTCATTAGAGACAGGTCGCGATCAAACACGTCCTATCTAATTAAACTGCTAATAAAAAATACTTCTTTTTACTATTACAAATCCTGTTTTGAAACTGTGACCGCGGTCTCTAACGGGATTCATATATTTTTAGTTTTACGCATCTATATTAGCCGATTTTGCGTTTGATTGAATAAATGATTTTCTGATTGTAACATCCGTTCCCATTAAAATATCAAAAATTCTATCCGCGTCTCTCGCGTCGTTTACATTAACTCTTTTGAGTACTCTGTTTTTCGGATCCATTGTCGTTTCCCATAATTCATCGGGATTCATTTCGCCGAGACCCTTATATCTTTGAACACTGACTTTTTTTAATATTTGTTTTTCAGAATTTTTTTGTCCTTTTATTTTATTTTTCTCAACTTCTTCTTTTTCTTCCTCTACTATTTCGGTTTCCTCTTCTGACATATCATCTTCCTCAGATTGTGCTATTCCGTTTTCTTTAAAAAACTTGTCCTTTTTTTCTTCGGTATAAAAATAATGAGATTCCTTTCCGTATTTCACTTTAAACAAAGGCGGCTGTGCTATATATAAAAATCCTCCTTCAATTATTTCAACAAAGTGTCTATAAAATAAAGTAAGCAAAAGTGTGCGAATGTGAGAACCGTCTACGTCGGCATCGGTTGCAATTATTATTTTATGGTATCTTAAATTTGTTATATCAAATGTATCTCCTATTGCAGTCCCTAGTGCTATAACTAAATTTTTTACTTGTTCCGAATCCAAAATTTTGTCAAGACGTGCTCTTTCAACATTTAAAATTTTACCTCTCAAAGGCAATATCGCCTGAGTTCTTCTATCCCTTCCTGTTTTTGCCGAACCTCCTGCCGAATCCCCTTCCACAACAAATAATTCCGAATCCTCCGCATTTTTACTTTGGCAATCGGCTAACTTTCCGGGTAACATCATTCCTTCAAGTGCTCCCTTTCTCAAAACACTGTCCTTTGCGGCTTTAGCGGCTTTTCTTGCTCTAAGCGCCAAAATTACCTTATTTATAATCTGTCTGGCATCATCCGGATTTTCCTCCATAAAATCCGATAAAGCATCGCCAAAGGCAGTTTCAACAGCTCCTCTGGCCTCCATACTGCCGAGCTTTGCTTTTGTTTGTCCTTCAAATTGAATCTCTCTTAATTTAACTGAAATTACAGAAGTGATTCCCTCAACAACATCATCTCCCGTGAAATTTTCATCCTTTTCTTTTAACAAATTATTTTTTCTCGCGTATGTATTTAATGTTCGTGTAAGTGCTGTTTTAAAACCTGTAATATGCGTACCACCCTCAGGGTTGTAAATATTATTTGCGAACGGAAGAATTCTTGATGAAATATCATCAACATATTGAAGCGCTACTTCAACTCCAACTCCATCAACTTCTTTGTTTGTATAAAAAATATTTTTATGCACCTTCTTAAATGTTTCATTATAAAAACTTACAAATGAAAGAAGACCTCCTTCAAAATAAAATGACATTGAAGGAACATCTATTGATTCATCTTGGAGATAAAAAATGGACGAATCATCAATTTTACCTTTGTAATCACGAGCATCAATGACTGATATTTTTAATCCTTTAACCAAATATGCCTGCTGACGCATGTGACCAATTATTTTACCCCAATTAAAAGATACTTCTTTAAAAATTTCTTCATCAGGTTCAAATGTAACTATGGTTCCGCGATATTTTGAAGTCCCAACTTTTTTAACATTCGCTTTTTTCTTTCCTTTTGAATATTCCTGAAAATATTTAAATCCGTCACGATGCACTTCCGCTCTCATATAAATTGAAAGCGCGTTAACAACAGACGCGCCGACTCCGTGAAGACCTCCCGATACTTTATACGCTTTATTATCAAATTTTCCGCCAGCGTGAAGTGTGGTCATTATTGTTTCAAGGGCTGAAACTTTTGTTTGTTTATGAATATCAACCGGAACACCTCTTCCGTTATCAACTATCCTAATTCTGTTGTTCGGTAACAGCGCAACTTCAATGTGATCTGCAAAACCACCCATGGCTTCGTCGCGTCCATTATCAAAAATTTCAATTATAAGATGATGTAAACCATCAGGACCGGTCGTCCCAATATACATTCCAGGTCTCTTTCTGACGGGTTCTAGACCCTCAAGAACCGTGATATCGGACGCCTTATAACTTTCACTCGTTTCTGACATTTTTATCTGTTTTACAGGTATTTTTTTGTCCTTTTTTATAGCCATTTTTCAGTTATAAAATTAAAAATATCGCCAATTTGCGATGTTGCCATTATAGCAAAAATTCCTTTATTTTAAAAGGAATTTTTGCTAATTTGTGTGCAAAACTTTTGTTAAAAATTATCTTACTTTCCAACCATTTTTTGAGTTTAAAATACTCGTCATATTATCCATAATTGTATTAATTTCCGTATCAGTGAGTGTCTTTTTTTGCGACTGAAAAATCAATTTAAAAGCATACGAAACTTTATGGTCTTTTTTGTATTCATCAAACAATTTATTTTGAATGAGCAATTCACTTCCGTTATTTTTTATAACACTCAACACTTCGTCACTTTTTATTTCAGACGGGACCCAGACTGCAATGTCTCTTAACATATACGGATATGGAGATATGTTTTTATATTTTACCCCTGTATCTTTATAATTTTTATTAAAATCCTCAAATATTTTTTTGTATGAATCAATTTTTTTTAAATCATCAATTAATCTATCTAAATCAATTTCAAAAATTAGTTCGTCATAAAATTCCCCATATTCAGTATAAACAATTTTTTTTATGTTTAGAATTTTTTCTAATTTTTCTTTAATACTATCTAAACGTTCTTTTAAATTTTCCTTTTTAGATTTTATACCAAATGATAAACAAAGAATTTCTTTTTCTTTCTTATAAATTTTACCTATTTCAAAAATTTTAATTTCATTAAGAGCTAAAATATCAGAATACTGATAATTAAAAAAGGTGTTTTTTCTTAATTGCTTTTTTGTAGTATCTCTCAAATATTTTTTATCACTTGCCAGCGGATTTAACAACTCAACTTCCCCTTCACTAACAAAATCATAATTGTAAACTTCCGAAAATCCTTCGCCAATCAAAAAGTTTTTTATTAAATTGGTGTAATAAAATACCTTGTCTTTTTTTGCCTCAGAATCTTTTTTGGGTAAATCATAGGGAATGTTTTCATATCCATAAATTCGTCCGATTTCTTCAATCAAATCTTCCTTAATTTTCAAATCAACACGAAAACTCGGAATCATAATGACATATCTTTCTTCATTATTTGTGAACCTTCTAAAACCGACAATTTTTTTAAAAGAAACATTGTCTTTAATATCTTGAATATCAACTTTGTTTCCGTTTAAACCTGATGTGTGTAAAACTTTTTCGTCTCCCAAATACATACCACAATGGTCAACTCCTTCTTTGATTTTTGTTCCTTTTATAAAATCAACGGTTTCATAATGAATTTTTCCGTTACCCGTATTTAAAAATATTAAATCGCCAAATTTAGCTTCATTTTCTGATATTGGCCATCCAAAAACATATTGGTCAATTGAGACTCTCGGGATTGAAATTCCAGCCTGCGCGTATAAATAACTTGTCAAAGAAGAACAGTCAAAATAATTTGGCGCATCATAACTTATGCTTGCTCCATATTTATACGGTTTTCCTTCCAATTCCGGAATTGTTTTTTTAATTTCATCAAGCGGTTTTATTTTTTTATATTCAAATCCAAGTTTGGTCAAAATCTTTTCCAGATCTTTTTCTTTTATATTTGTTCCCAAAACTCCATTAACTTCACCAATAGAAACACCAATCTTGTATTGATTTCTTTTTTTAGGATATTCATCCAAAATATCGCTACTTACTTTCCCGCCCGATAATTCAAAAACGAGTTGCGATAATCTCTGAATTGCGACAGAAACCATCTCCGGATCTAAGTAGGATTCAAATCTTTTTGACGCCTCGGTTGTTAAATTTAATTTTTTGGATGTCTTTCTTATAATTCTTGGTTCAAAATTACAAACAGATAAAACTATTTTTTTAGTATTTTCATCAATTCCGGTATCAATCCCTCCTTTGATTCCGGCAATATCCAAGGGCTTCTCGCCGTCATGTATAACTAAAATATCATCATCCAAATTATAAAAATTTCCATCAAGAGTTGTTATTTTTTCTTCTTTTTTGGCAAATTTTATCCATATATTTTTTTTGTCATTTTTATCAGTTGACAATTTGTCATAATCAAAAGCGTGGACCGGCTGTCCGGTTTCCATCATTACAAGATTTGTCGCATCAACAATGTTGTTTATTGGTTTTTGTTCAAATTTAGCAAGTTTTTCTTTAACCCAATTAGGAGATTCTTTTACTTTCACATCAATAACAAGTCGTTTTGTCGCCCTTCTGCAAAAAATTGGGTTTTCAATTTTTAAGTTTATAAAATCAGAAGATTTTAAATTATTATCTGTTTTTAATTTTGTATCGTCAGGGAATTTAGTTTTCAAATCAAAAAGCATTCCTATCTCATTAGCAACTCCAAAATAAGAAAGTGAGTCATGCGCTCTGTTTGGTAAAATATCAATATCAAAAATAAAATCGCCTTCATTTTTTATTATTTCACCGACTTCATAAGAATACGCTGTAAGTTTATCCTTTATTTGTTCGGGGCTCGGTAAATTCTTATTAAAATATTCTTGAATCCATTTATACGATATGCGCATAATATTTTTAATTCTCCTGATTATTAAAACTGATTTACTAATCTTAAATCGCCCGAATAAAGCATCCTTATATCCGAAATTTCATATTTAAGCATAACAAGTCTATCTATACCTACTCCGAATGCAAAACCCTGCCATTCGTGTGAATTGATTCCACAGTTTTCCAAAACTTTTGGATGAACCATACCGGCACCCATTATTTCTATCCAGCCTGAACCTTTACATATTGAACAAGTAGAATTTGTTTCTTTGTTTTTTGCGCATTTAAAACAAGTCATATCAACCTCCAATCCCGGTTCGACAAATGGAAAATAGCTTGGACGAAAACGAATATCAATTTTTTGTTCAAAATATTTTTCCAAAAATTCTCTTAAAATTCCTTTCAGTGTCGCAAGTGATGTGTTTTTTGTAATCATTAATCCTTCCAGTTGATAAAATTGTGCTTCGTGGGTCGCGTCTGTGGCTTCATATCTAAAAACCTTGCCGGGCGCAATTATTTTTATTGGCGGTTTATTTTTCTCCATATATCTAATTTGGACAGGAGAAGTATGCGTTCTTAAAAGTAATTTGCTGTTTTCCGGTTTTAGCCAAAAAGTATCCCACATATCACGCGCAGGATGATCCGATGGAATATTTAATGCATCAAAATTATAGTATTCCGTTTCAATGTGTGGACCTTCAGTAATTTCAAATCCCATATCATCAAAAATTTTGCCAATTTTAACCATAGCCAACGTTATTGGATGATAATGTCCTTTTTCTTTGTTTTTGTTATTTTCTTGCATATTACTATAATTTTATATTAAATTTAATAGTTTTCAAAATACATATTTAAATTTATTATTTAAATACAACTTGATCGTTTTTGTATAATCTACGCTATAGCGTAGATTATGTAATGTAACTAATCTTTTGTATACGGTTTACCTAATTTAAATATTTTGAATTTATTTTCTAAACTAATTTCTTTCAAATAATCAACAAAATATTTTGGCAAAGGAGATGGTCCAACCCAAACACTTTTTTGTATTAAAATAAAATCAAAACTAACCAATTGACGACGAAACCAATCCCTTTCTTTTTTCATTGTATCTGGAATATCATAAATAAGAAGCAAATCTCTTTGGCAATCTTGTTTTAAATTAGGACTAAAAGATTTAAGATAATTTCTTTTAACATATTTATTTTCTTTTTTATAATTTTCAGAAATTGGTAATCCTATTAAATTTACCGATATTCCTTTGTACTTAATTTTTCTTTTCCCCATAACAAAAAATTTAAAAACCTATCTACGCTATAGCTTAGATTATACAATGAGTTTATATGTTTGTATTTAAAAAACACTTTTTTAAAAAGCGTATCTAAATTTTGGAGCCACCTATCAGATTCGAACTGATGACCTACGGTTTACAAAACCGTTGCTCTACCAACTGAGCTAAGGTGGCATTTATTGTTATTTTTTATCTAATTTTCAAATTCTTTAAAATTTTCGTTCACAATGTTCTTTTCTTTTTCACCAAATCCATTTTCTTTTTTAAATTCTGCTATATTGTTTATGAATGCAGATGCTTCCCCGTCTTTTCTTAAAACTTTTTTTCCTGAAATAATATTAATTATTTTAAAATCACTATTTCTTATTTTTTTCGTTATATTATCAACAATTCTAAGTGTAAAAGTTCTTATTTCTTCATAAACAAAAGATAAGGTTTTAATAATTGTGTTTTTGTTAATGTGCGACGCACAAAGACATAAAACAGAAAGGTGTTTTTTTGTTTTCTTTTCAAGGTGATTTTTTATATTTTCAGAAATCACAATTTTTCCTTTTTCAAGTTCAAATATCTTTATTAAAAAAAGAAGTGTAATTCCGAGTAAAGATATAAAAAATATAATATAACTAATCATAAAAATTATTTATTCAAAACGGAAAAACGTATAAATCTTATTATTTCTATTTTTTCTCCAAATTTTTGTGTTGCCGATTCTATTAAGTTTTTTATAGTACTGTCCGGATTTTTTATAAAACTCTGTTCCAAAAGAATTTTGTCTTTAAAATAAGAATTTAACTTGCCTTCCAGTATTTTTTCTTGTAATTCTTTTGGTTTTCCAATGACTTCTTTTTCAAAAACTTCTTTAGCTGTACTCCTGTCTTTTTCTGTTATTTCTCCCGAGTCAAGATACATTGGATTCATGGCCACAACTTGCATTGCTATATTGTATGCTAAATCTTTAAATTCTTTATTCCTTGCAACAAAATCTGTCTCGCAGACAAGTTCAACCATCGCCCCAATTGTGTCTGTGGAATGAACATATGTTGATATGACTCCAGCGCCAGTTTTTCTTTCAGATTTTTTAGAAGCTATTTCACCACTAATTTTTTTTAAAACAACAAGTGCTTTCTCCATATCACCACCAACACTTTCCAATGCTTTCTTACATTGCATTATTGAAACCCCTGTTTTTTCACGAAGTTCTTTTATAAGTTCTGTCGTAATCATAATCATAAAAAATTATTTTTCCGTATGTTTGCAAGCTTTTGTTATTTGTCTAACAAAAAATTCTACGCTCGTTACTGAAGAATCATTGGCTGGAATTGGATAATTAATCTGCTCAAAATTACAATCTGAGTTAGAAATACTAATTATGGGAATCTTTTTTAAAATCGCTTCGGAAACAGCATTTTTTTCTTTTTTTGAGTCAACAATAATCAACGCCGCCGGTAAATTTTCCATTGATACTATTCCTCCAAAACTTTCTTCCAATCTTTTAATTTCTCTGTCCATTAACAATCTTTCTTTCTTTGTATGTTTTGAAAATTCTCCTTTTTCTTTCTTTTCTTTCATGTCAATCAATTTTTTTACTCTTTTTTTTATTTCCGTAAAATTACTTAACGTTCCGCCTATCCATCTTCCCGCAACGTATGGCTGAGAAACCAAATCAGCGCATTGTTCAATTATATTTTTAAATTCGTTTTTACCAGATACAAAAAGAACTTGTTTACCGCTATTAACAATCGATTTCACAAATTCTTTTGCTTCTTCTAATAATTTTTCCGTCTTTTCCAAATCAAAAATTTCTACCTTATTTTTGGCTCCAAATATATATTTTTTTGCAGACGGATGTCGTCTTGATTTTGAATATCCATAATGAGCACCAGATTCAAACATCTGGTCAATAAGATTCTTTTCTTCTGTTTTTTCCATTTTCTTTTCCATTTATAAAATAATAAACACCGAAAGAGTTTATCAAAAAAAATGTTATATTGCAATAATTCTTTTAATTTTCAACCTCTTTTGTATTTATATTATTTTGAAGCGATTCAATTATATTTTCCATATACCCAGCCATAATATTTTCAATATTATGCCACGATTCTTTAATTCTGTGGTCGGTTATTCTATCTTGTAAATAATTATATGTTCTTATCTTTTCAGATCTATCCCCTGTTCCTATTTGTGATTTTCTCTCGGATGATAATTTTTTAGCTTCTTCTTCTTCGTGTAATGCTTCAAGTTTAGCGCTTAAAATATTCATTGCCTTCTCACGATTTTTTAATTGGCTTCTTTCTTCTGTGCATCTGACACTTATACCGGTTGGTTTATGAATTAAACGAACCGCGGTTTCCACTTTATTGACATTTTGGCCACCGGCTCCGCCAGAACGAGAAAATTCCATTTCAATATCTGACGGATTTATTTCTATCTTTGTTTTCCTTCTGATTGGCAAAATAGCGACCGACGCAGTTGATGTGTGTACTCTCCCCATTTTTTCCGTTGCAGGAATTCTTTGAACACGGTGGACTCCGGTTTCAAATCTCATTTTTTTATAGACATCTTTTCCTTTAACTTCAAAAGAAACTTCTTTGTATCCGTCTATAGAATTTCTTGATTCATCTAATTTTTTAAAAGCCCAACCGTTTAGTCCCGCGTATTTTTCATACATTTCAGCTAAATTCTCCGCAAAAATAGATGCCTCGTCACCCCCGGCGCCCGCGCGAATTTCTATTACTATTTCATTTGGAAATTCTTCTTCCTCTCTTTCAGTTTTGAGCATTCCTTTTATTTGCTCCTCTATTGCTTCTTTTTGTATTTTTATGGAATTTAATTCATTCTCTGCAAGCTCTTTCATTGTCAAATCATTTTTTATCATATCTAAAATACTCGACTCTTCTTTTTGTAGCCGTTCATATTCTTTTGCAAGAAAATTCGTTTTGGGATTCTTTTTTAATTCTTCTATGTTTTCCATACCATGCGCTAATTAAATACTGATTGAATGCGGACCAAAAACGCGGACTATCAATAATTTTAATTAAATAGTAACACAAAAACCACCCAGAAATCTGAAGTGGCCTTTAAAAAATTTCGTTATTTTTTACTTTTTGAAGTTTTTTTAACAGATGGTTTTTTTATGACAGTTTTTGTTTTTTCTTTTTTTGGCTCTGCTTTTGCCATTCTCGCTTTGAACTTTTCAACTCTTCCTGCAGTATCAACTATTTTTTCATTACCGGTATAAAAAGGATGACATGCACTGCAAATTTCCACATCTATTTTTTCCAATGTGGAACCAACTTCAAATTTGTTTCCGCAAGCGCAAGTTACCTTTGCTTTTGGATAATATTTCGGATGGATATCCTTTTTCATAATTAAAACAGAATATCACAAAGTATTTAAAAATAAAAGAGCGCCGAATAAATCGGCGCCAAGACACAATCCCGTTAGAAGTTTATTAATTTTTGTACTTCAATTTTTATTGATTCAAAATATCAATTTGTTTCTGATACATATCCGCAAGATCCATTACTTCATCACCATAAAAAGAATATGCTGATTTCGTTGCGTTTGTCCATCCTGCAAAATATCTCAAAGCAGAAAGCCGTTCCGCTGTCCATGTTCCTTTTGTCGCGCCATTGTCAGCCAACAACATTGCAGAGGCTGTGAACGCGTCAAATGGATCCCATGGGTTTGGCGGTTTGTGTCCAGTTAATTTTGCTATTCTGTCTTCGTATAAAACCCATGTTGAAGGAATAAATTGCGCCGGTCCCATTGCGCCACCCCATCCATACCATGGTTTTTTTGACACCGGCATCATGTTTGGGTCAAAACCAAGTCTCGCGCAAATTTGTTCAAAAACCGGTCTATCTCTTGTCGGATGCATATCAGTCTTCCAATTTCCAGTTCCCACATTTTCACCCAAATTTGATTCCTCAGCGATAACTCCTAAAATAAGCGCAGGTCTAATTCCAGTTTTCTTGCCCGCCAAAGTCGCGTATTCAAGCGCCTTTCCGAAAGGAATCGCCGTTGAACCTCTTAGTGTAAACAACTCTGAACGAATTTCCGCCGCAGATTTTTGTTTATCTTTTAATATTTTCTGATATATAGCTTCCTGTCCTTTACTTACATCAAGAATTTGTTTTTTTTCATTTTTTTGTAATTCTATTTTCTTTTTTTCAAGTTCCTGTATTTTTTTTAATTCTATTTCATCTTGTCTTTTATTAATTAGAGATTCCTTCTGAACGTTGGTTATATTTTTTGTTTCTTCTATTTGAGAAAAAGAGTCGTTGAGCGCGGTTTCAATGGATGTAAACATATCAACGTCTTTAAAAAAATCCGAAAGATTTTCGTTGCTCAAAACAACCTCTACCAAAGAAAAAGAATCAATTTCATTTCTTTTTCTTATCAATTGGGCCAATGACCTTTTTTCGCGCAGTATTTTTTCATCCAACGAATAAACTGTTTTTTCTTTTCCTTTTATATCGTCGGAAAGTTTTGAAATGGTTATTTCTCGTGCTTTTATGTTTAACTGCGATTTTTTTATATCCGCATCAAGAATGGCAATGTCTCTTTCAAGGGTCTGTGATTGTTGTCGTTTACTGTCTAAAATCAACTCTTGTACTTTTATCTCAGCCTCCAGTTTGGATAATTCTGTTTCAAGCTGATATTTGCGCGAGTCCACTTGTTCCTCGGCCGTTTGCGCAAAAACAACATTATTGGAATATAACGGTATTAAAAAAAATATTACTGCCACAAAAATTAGCAGATAAACACGTCCTCGCATATATTATAATTATACAGAGTTAATCCAAAAAATAAAAATCCGATGTTTTTAAACATTGGATTTTTATTTTATTTATTTTTTAGTATTTTCTTTTGATTCTGGTTCTTCTCCTTCCTTTTCTTCCTTACCTTTCTTTTCAACTTCTATTGAAGATAAATCAACTTCTGCAATAACAGGTTCTTCTTCCTCTTTTGGTTTTGCCACCAAGACAACAACCTCGTCCGGTTCTCCAACCGCCTTAACACCGATCGGAAGTTTCAGATCTTTAATTTCAATATGCGTATCAAAATCAATAATGCCTGATATATCTACAATTATCTGATGTGGCAGATTTTTGGGTTCTGCCGAGACCTCAATTTCATGTAGGACTTTAACAAGAGTTCCACCCATATTTTTTACCGCAGTAGATTCGCCGACAAATTCAATGGGCACGGAAACTTCAACTGTTTGTCCTTTTTCTATTATATAAAAATCGATATGTATCGGTTCGTCAGATACCGGATGAAGCGCAACGTCGTGTATTAGCGCTTGCATTTCAGTTTCTCCGTCTTTTATATTGAAGACTGACGATTCGCCAACTTCCTTCCACAGTTTTTTAAACTGAACGATAGAAACATAAATTGGAGTTGAATTTGTTTTTTTACCGTAATAAACAGCGGGAATGTTTCCTTCTTTTCTTATCGTTTCAAGATCTTTTTTTGCGTTTCTTTTTTTAACTTCTAATGTTTTCATAATATTTGACAAAAGTAAGTATACCGAAAAAGACCAATAAAGCAAGAACTTTCTGATTTAATTTGGATTATAAATTATTAAATAGTTTCAATCTGTCTTCAACGAATTTTTCAATTGCCAGAACAACATTTTTCATTATTTTATATGGCGCTATTTCATCCGGTTCTTCTTGTAATGAAATTTGAAGAGCTTTTTTGTATGCGACTCTTAACTCCGTATTTATGTGTACGACTGATATTCCTGCTTTTATTGCTTTTCTAAAATCATCATCGCTTGTACCGGAGCCGCCGTGTAAAACCACAGGGACATTGGCTTCTGTTCTTATTTTTTTAATTAAATCAATATTCAAAGCGAGATTACCTCCGTGTTTTAACATCCCATGTAAATTTCCCACCGCTGGAGCTATCAAATCAACGCCTGTTTTTTCAACAAACATTTTTGCAACCTCCGGTTTTGTAAGCGAGTCGCCGCTAACTTCAGCTCCTTCTGGTATTTCATCCAAAATCTTTGAAGATGTTCCAATATAACCCAATTCCCCTTCAATTAAAATATTTGGATTAATATTTTTTGCGTATTCAACACATTGTTTGGTTATTTTTATATTTTCTTCGTTTGATAATTTTGCGCCATCAAAAATCACTGAATCAAAACCTGCATCAACCGCTTCTTTAACTCTATCAAAAGAATATGTATGGTCAGCATTCAAAAAAATTGGATAATTAAATTCATCTCGCAAACTTTTTACAAGAGCAACAAGTTGTTTAATCCCGATAAAATCTCTTTCTCCTTCAGAGGCGCCAATTATCAATGGGAGATTTAATTTTCGCGCAGCGTTAAAAACCCCGTGTAATCCTTCAATATTTGAAATATTAAAATGTCCAACAGCTACGTTATTTTTTTCAGCTTCTGAAATAATTTCTTTTAAGATTTTCATAATTGAACAAATTATAACATATAATTTTATTACTTTATTAAACGTGTTAATATTAATGTGTGATAAATTATATAAAAAACTACACATGGAAAAAACAATTTGATTTTGTTGGTTTGGGAGATATAACAAACGATGCTTTAATAAGAATAAAAGAAGCGAATGTTTTGTGCGATGTAAATGGAAAAAAATGTAACATTTGTTTTAATTTTGCAGAAAAAATTCCATATGAATCTGTAAAAGTTACAAAAGCCGCAGGAAATAGCGCTAACGCAACCGCATGCGCAAATAAATTGGGACTTAATTGCGCCCTAATTACAAATTTGGGGGATGATGAAAACGGAAAGGCGTGTATAGAAACATTAAAAAAAGAAGGTATTAACACCAAGTTTGTAAAAATACACAAAGGAAAAGAAACAAATTACAATTATATTCTTATTTACGAGGAAGAAAGAACAATTTTATCAAAACATAGAGAATATAATTATAAATTACCGAACATAGGCAGTCCCAGGTTTGTATATTTTAGTTCGCTTGGGGAAAACACCCTTGATTATCATAATGAGATCGCCGATTATTTTGAAAAACATCCGGAAATTAATCTCATTTTTCAGCCCGGGACATTTCAAATAAAAATTGGGTACGAACCGCTTAAAAGAATTTATAAATTAAGTAAAATATTTTTCTGCAACAAAGGAGAAGCAAAAAAAATTTTGAAGACAGAAATAAATGACATAAAAGAGCTGTTAAAAATGATGCTGGCTCTTGGCCCCGAAACAGTTGTGATAACAGATGCAATAAACGGTTCTTATGTCTATGACGGGCACGAGGGTTGGCATATTCCAATCTATCCCGACCCAAAACCTCCAGTTTCAAGAACTGGCGCCGGTGATGCTTTTTGTGGAACATTTACATCCGCAATCGCATTGGGAAAAACAATTCAAGAAGCTTTAATGTGGGGGCCTATAAATTCAATGTCTGTTATGCAATTTGTTGGAACGCAAAAGGGATTGTTAAATCGCGAGGACCTGGAAAAATATCTTGCGGATGCGCCTGCTTATTATAGACCCGGAAAAATAATTTAATATAAAAGTATTTTGCATATATATAAAAACGGCTTTGTTGAGCTGTTTTTTGTTATTTTAAATATCAAATTTTATTTAAATTATAAAATAACTTGACAAAAATTGTGTTCATGATATACTTATTGCAGATGCTTAGATTATGACACCTACCCACTTCCGGAGCTGGAGATACCAGATCCCACCGAAGATATTGTCATAATCTAAAATAGTTTTTTCCCCCTCAAATAAAAACTCATGCAGATAGACTTTCATAAAGTCTGCATGGGTTTTTTCTTTTGTATATAAATATTTAAAATTAATCTAATTTTTTCTCTTTAAAACTTTTACAACCGCGTTTTTGATTGATTCTACGTCAAGACCATAATGTTTAACTAATTCTGCCGGAGTGCCAGATTGTCCGAATTTATTTTTGATTCCGACAAATTCAACTGGTATTGGATATGACTTCGCCAAAAATTCAGCGATGGCAGAACCCATCCCGCCTGCAATCTGATGATCTTCAACCGTTACAATCGCACCTGTTCTTTTTGCAATACCTAAAATCAAATCTTCATCCATTGGTTTAATTGTGTGATTGTTTACAACTAAAACTTTTATCCCTTCCTTTTCCAATTCTTTTGCACAAAGTAGCGCGTTGTAAACAAGATGCCCGGTTGCAACAATTGCAACCAAGGGAGTTCCAGAATCCCATAAAATATCCGCCCTCCCTATTTTAAAAGAAGAGTCGGCAGTTGTAATAACCGGCACTTTACTTCTATCAAATCTCATGTAAACAGGTTTCTCATGTTCAATCATTTCATGAACGGCTTTTCTTGCTTCCTCATAATCACATGGAACAATTATTGTTATGTTAGGAATTACTCTCATGAGAGCAATATCTTCAAGAGACTGATGTGTTGCTCCGTCTTCTCCGACTGCAATCCCGGCATGTGAACCGATTATTTTTACAGGAACATTATTCAAAGCAATTGTAGTTCTTATTTGTTCCCAATTTCTACCCGGATTAAATGCGGCAAAAGATGTAATGAATGGAATTTTCCCGTAAACAGCAAAACCAGAACCAATTGTTGCCAAATTTTGTTCCGCGACACCAACTTCAAAATATCTTTCCGGAAATTTTTCTTTAAATAAATTTACCCTTACAGATTCCGATAAATCCGCAGAGAGCGCGACTATGTTTCTGTTTCTTTCCCCAGCTTCAAGCAGGCCCTGCCCAAAACCATCACGGATGTATTTTTTTTCTACATCTTCATCAAAAAGTTTTGGATTTAGTTTTTTAACCTTATTTATCATTTACCCTGTGAAATAAGATTTGAGCCTGTTTTTAATGTATCTCGACTCATATGTTGTTTTAAGATATTTTTCTCTTTTTGTTGCATCTTTTTGATTAATACAAATTTCTAAATAAATTAATTTAAATGGTGTTCTCTTTTTTGTTGATTTTACCTGTTTTTATTATATTGCTCAAATCTTAAATTTATATTTTTAGTATATCCGATATAAAGTTTTTTGTCTTTTTTTAATTCCAGAACATATACATAATGCATAAATTTTATTCTTAAACAAATACTAAAAATTAAATTTTATTTCACGGGGTTAAATTATTCTTCCTTACTTAGTTCTTTTAAAAATTTTTCCCCCTGTTCCTTGTTTGGAGCAATTCCGTGCCACTTGTAATCATTTTCAATTTCTTTTATTCCTTTCCCCGGAGTTATATACGCAATGATAACGGTCGGCTTTCCGCGAGACATTTTTGCGGTTTTAATCGCTTCAATAAATTCCTCAAAATCATGACCGTCAGATTCAACAACATTCCAATTAAAAGATTCATATTTGTTTTTCAAAGATTCTAACGGCATTACGTTTTCTGTATTTCCGCTTATTTGAATATTGTTCCTGTCTATAATTCCAATTAAATTATCTATTTTGTATTTACCGGCAAACATAATTGACTCCCATAGATTCCCTTCTTGATGTTCCCCGTCCGACATTACACAAAAAACATTAAAATTTTTTGCGTCCATTTTTGCGCCAAGAGCAATCCCACATGCTTGCCCAAGCCCGGAACCAAGCGGACCTGAAGTAGTTTCCATCATTGGCAATACTACTCTGTCCGGATGTCCTTGAAATATTGTTCCAAATTTTCTCAGTCCTTTTTCTAAATCTTCAACTGAAAAATATCCTGCATGCGCCATGGCAGAATATCTTGCGGGTACAATATGGCCGTTTGATAGTATCAATCTGTCTCTTTCACTCCATGTTGGTTTTTTTGAATCATGTTTTAATATATAAAAATAAAAAGCAGTGAATATATCCGCCATACCAAGAGACCCGCCGGTGTGTCCAGAACCGGCAGAAACTAAAGATTTAATTATGGTTTTGCGAATTTCGTTCGCTATTTTTTTTAGTTCATTAATTTTTTCTGTGTTTAATTCCATAATCAACGTAAGGATAGTTCTTTTAATTTCTCGATAGTTTTTTTAATATCATCGGAATTAAAAACTGAAGACCCAGAAATCAGTCTGTTTGCGCCCGATTTTACGAGATGCGGGATTGTTTCTTTATTTACTCCTATATCTATAGAAATTGGCACTTTTGGATATTTATTTCTAAAATCATTTATTTTTTTATATACTTTTTCATCCAATTCAACTTCGTGATATCCAATTTTGTCATTGCCCATAAATTGCACAAAATTTATTTTATCAACAAGTTGATAAACTTTTTCATTTTCAGTATTAGGATTCAACGAAACTCCAATCAAAATGTTTCTGTCTTTTATTTTTTCAATCAAATTTTCAATTTCATTGGTACTTTCTATGTGTATAATCAAAGCGCTTGCACCAACATTTATCCAATCATCAATCGTTTTCTCCGGATTCTTTATCATTAGATCAAATTCAAAATTAAGGTCCTCCCAAAACGGCATACCTTCTTTTTGGTTTTTTATTTTTTCAAAATTAATGTCTTCTTCCACAAACGGCCATGTTTTTGTAGGAGCAAAAATCCCATCGGTAATATCAATTTGCACAAGATGCACAATCCCTTTAACAAGAGCAAGTTGTGATTTTAAATGTTCAAAACTTTTCGGTATTATCGCTGGTATTATTTCTATTTCCATAATTATCTGCCACCAAAAAATAATTTTCTAATTTTATCCAGTCTTCTTATGTGCCTTTTTTCTCCTGAAAAGGGTGTTTCCAACCAAATTTTAACTATTTTTTTTGCCTCTTCTTCACTTACAAATCTTGCCCCCAAAGACATTATATTTGCATTATTGTGTTCTCTTGAAAGAATCACTTCGTTTGGTGTTTTTTCTCCATCCTTTTTTTTATATTGACCATTGAAAACAACAGCGCGAATATCTTTAAATTTATTTGCAACAATCGCTTCGCCTTGCCCTGAACCACCAATAATTATTCCTTTTAAATTTTCCGGGTTTTTAGAAATTTCTTCCGCAACCAAAGAAATAAAATCCGGATAATCATCATTTTTATTATAAATATACGCTCCCTTATCTATAACTTCATAACCTAAGTTTTTTAAAAATAAAACCAATTTTTCTTTCAGTTCAAAACCGGCATGATCAGTTCCTATAAAAATTTTAGGTTTTTTGTTCATTTATAAATTATAACATTTAAAAAATTATTTTTTATTGGCATTAAAACCATTGTTTCCTACACTAAAAAGTTCCTTGAACCATGCCTTTGTTTTTATATGAGCATGAGCATATTTATAATAAAGTATAAATAATACAAGAAGAAGGACGGTCACAAAACCAATAACATTTAAGAAATTTTTTGCACTTAATACAACATCTCCAAATCTATATCCCAAAAAAATAATAAAACCAACCCAGATTGTTTGTCCAATCAATATTCCATAAAAAACATTTTTGTATTTGGCTTTCAAAATTGCTCCGGCTGTTACGACCGCTTCCGGTAATCCTGGAATCGGTATAAGTTTAGAAATTAAAAGAGTTTTAAAAATATGTTCCCTAAAAAATGACGCCCATTCTATTTCTCCTTCCTCTTTTTTCTTCTCAATTTTTTTTATAATTTTTCTGGATATTGGCAGTCTTCTTAAAAAAGAAGACCCTGATCTTGCCAAATAAAAAACGACCGAATCTGTTATTAATCTCATAAAAACACATATTCCCAAAATTATGAAAGGATTAAAAACTCCCCACGAAGAAAGTATACCGGCAAAAAACCCTATGTAAGTGGAGTCAACAATGGATATAAAAATCAAAATAGGATATCCATAAGATATCAACCATTCAAAAATATCTTTACCCAAAATTATTTCATTTCCCGTCATTTTCTTTTTCTAATTTACCAAACTTTTCAAAAGCTCTTAATATCTCCAAAGGTACCGCAAATACTATGGTATTTGATTGGTCGGAGCTAATATCATTTATTGACTGAAGAGTTCTTAAGTGTAAGGCCCCCGTTGAGTTTGAAAGTATACCAGCCGCTTTAGATATATTTTTTGCCGCCATAACTTCTCCTTCGGCCTTTATTATAACGGCTCTTCTTTCTCTTTCCGCCTCAGCTTGTTTTGCAATTGTTCTTTCCATATCAGTTGGCAAAACCACGTCTTTTAATTCAACATCATCAACTCTTATACCCCACGCATCACTTACCCTACTGACCGTACTTTTTATTTTTTCAGATACTTTTTCTCTTTGGCCCAATAATTCATCCAATTCAACCTCACCGACAACATTTCTCATTGTTGTTTGCGCAAGTTGAGATACTGCATGAAAAAAATTTTCAACTTCCAAAACAGATTTTGATGGATCGGACACTTTATAATAAATAACCGCATTAACTTCCACCGGAATATTATCTTTCGTTATCGCTTTTTGACCCGGAACATCAACCGCTTTAATCCTTATGTCTATTTTCAATAATTTTTGAAATATAGGAACAATAAGTCTCCATCCCGGCTGTTTTACGCCAACATATTTCCCAAAAGTAAACATAACACCTCTTTCATATTGGTTAACTTGTCTTATCAAGAGAAACAAAAAACCTATAATTATCGCTAAAATAAATAAATATAACATTGTATAAATTTATCCATTAACGATTATATTATAACATAAAATTATTTAATTATATTTATCAGATTTTCTTCTTTTATTTGCTTGATTTATCCTAATTTATCTTGATTTTGGCCAAATTAAGTTTGCCATGGGGAAAATTTTTGTGAGCGGGTGATTTTTACAATCATGTTTTCTTGCCACGCAAATTTTTTGTCCATATTTAACAAGTCCGAACGAAAAATCATTCCAGTATTTTTTGGGTAAAATTTTCATTAAATCTTTTTCAATTTTTTCTGGAGTTTTGTTATCCGTTAAGCAAAATTTGATTGACAATCTTCTAACGTGTGTATCCACTACAATTCCTTCAACTTTATCAAAAACATTATTTAATATTACATTCGCGGTTTTTCTTCCGACCCCCGGAATTTTTAATAAATCATTCATATTATCAGGCACGTTTCCGTTAAATTCTTCTTTGACCATCTTTGCGGCCGAAATAATATTTTTTGTTTTGTTTTTATAATATCCTGTTGATTTTATATCATTTTCAAATTTGTTTTTTTTAACATTAACATAGTCGTCTAATTTTTTATATTTTTTAAATAATTTTTTTGTAACAATATTTACTCTTTCATCAGTACATTGCGCAGACAAGACGACAGAAACGAGAAGTTCCCAACTGTTTTTATAACCGAGTGAAGTTCCTCTTTTTTCTGAAAATATTTTATTTAGAGTTTTCGCTATTTTTTTAGCTCTCTCCTTTCTTATTTTCAATTTTTTTGATTCCATCATTTCTTCTTCTAAAATTAACAAGAAATATAAGACCAAAAATAAAAAGTGACGTTGATGTAAAGGCGGATAATAAACAATATGTACAAATAGCATTAATGATAAATACCTGTAAATAAATAAATATCAGAGACACAATAAACCCAAAAACAGTAAAGATTGATATGTGTTTAAGAATCATCTCTTTTTTTTGTCTAAAAGAAAATATTGTTGTAAGAAAAATAAATAAATAATAAAGCAGACCAAGAACCGCTATTGGAATTCTAAAAATTGAAGAATACTCGCTTTTTAGAACAGTATCACATCCTCCAATTATAAGACAAACAACACTATTGTTGTTTTTGAAATGTTCAATGGTAAGAAAAGTAGAATCTATAATGCCGATAAAACTCAAAACCAAAAACAAACTCACTATTGTAATGAAAAATTTGTCCTGAACTTTATTTTTTTGTTCGTCAATCATTTTTATGCTGCAAGTTTTGTACTTTTAAAAATTTCTTCCGTTTCGTTGGTTATAATTACAAGAACTTTAACTAAAGATTTATCATCACTTATAACACCGTCTATATCTATTGTTTTTTCATTTTTTTCATTATCAATTTTAATTCCAATATATTCTAAATCTTGACATATTTTTGAACGAATTATATTAGACCCTTCGCCAATAGCGCCGGAAAAAACAAGCACGTCCAATCCGTTTAATAAAGCAGAATATGCTCCTATATATTCCTTAACATCGTTCGCATAAATATCTAATGAAAGAATCGCATTTTTGTCTCCGTTTCTTGATAATTCAACAATCATTCTTGTATCTCCCTCTCCGCTTAAACCAAACAAACCGCACTTGGTATTTAAATAATCTTCTAGGTCATCAAAATTCCATTTTTCTCTTTTAGAAAGATATATGAGCGCGCCTGAATCTATATTGCCAACTCTTGTTCTCATTGTAAGCCCCTCTAACGGAGTAAAACCCATTGATGTGTTAAAACTTTTTCCATCTTTTATAGCCGTAACACTTGAACCACTTCCGAGATGACAAATTATCAATTTATTTGGGACATTTCCTTCTTTTTTCTTAATGTCTTCTACTATTGAGCTTGCAGATATGCCGTGATAACCATATCTGTGAATGTCATGCTTTTCGCTGTCTTTTTTCTTAATACTGTAATATCTGAAACATTCCGGTATATCTTTATGAAATTTGCTATCAGAGATTCCAATTATAGTCGCCCTTTTAAAATTCTCGTTTAAATATTTTATTTCATCAATTATCGGATTTATATGAAGTGGGGCGCTTTCTTTTACACTTGTCAATTCATTCAAATATTTTTCATCAATAATTTTATCTTCAAGAAAATATTTTCCCGGCGCAACAATTCTCAGCCCTATTGTATTTATTTCTTCTCTGTCTTCCAAAATTTTTTTCTCATTGAGAAAATCTAGAAAATATTCAGTGGAATTTAAAAATTCTTCTTTTGATAATTTCCTTTTTTCTTTTATATTGGAAATTGTGATGGAAGACGTAAAATTATCGTTGGAATGTTTTTCAAAGTGTGAATTTGAAATTTTTTCATCTCCAACATAAAGCGCGTGCCTTTTTGATACACTGCCCGTGTTTATTATTAATGTTTTTTTCTTCATAATCATTTATTTAAATTATGTATTATTCCACTTCCAATTTTCTATTTCTGGCATATCAATACCATTTTTAATTATATAATCTTTGTGTTCTTTAAGTTTCTGTTCATATTTTTTAACTAATTCTGAATATTTTTCTTTTGAAATTATACCGCCATCACTCATTTTTTTAAATGCCTCAATCGCTAGATTATATCTGTCTGTTTTGTTTCTGACGTGCATATCAAACGGAGTAGTTGTTGAACCGTTTTCAATATATCCGCGTATAGAAAATCTCTCTGAATCAATGCCATAATCAAATAAGATTTGTTTTATTGATTGCGGATAACCGTGAAAATTTAAAATTACCGGTTTATTTTTTGTAAAATATTCATCAAATTCATCTTTAGAAACTATTTTCCCTGCAGGACCCAGTCCTGTAGGAGACATTGCCATAATATTTACAAATCTAATTTTTATCTCAGGAGCTTCTTTTTTAATTATACAAATTGATGCTAAAGATTCTGTTGTTAAATAATCGCCAACTGAAGAAAAAATTATATCCGGATTTTCATCACTTGCAAAATCCCAAATCATTATTCCGTTTTTCAATTCTTTTTTGGCTAATCCCGTAGTTAACCACCTTGGTTCAACTTTTTTACCTGCAACCAAAATATTTATTTCATTTTTTGAAGACATCATTTTTTCAAGAACCACGAGAGTGCTGTTTCCATCCGGCGGAAAATATACACTGACAAAATCACCTTGTCGCTGAAGCATGTCGTCAATAAATCCGGGGTTTTGGTGTGAAAATCCGTTGTGTTCCTGTCTCCACCCCGAAGATGTCAAAATATAATTAAATGAAGAAATATCTCCTCGCCATTTTGTTTCCCTTGCAATTTTTAAGAATTTTGAGTACTGATCTGCCATGCTTGAAACAATCTGTATAAAGGCCTCGTAAGACGCAAAAACACCGTGTCTACCAGTTAAAACATAACCTTGCATCATTCCCTGTAATGAATGTTCACTTAACATTTCCATTACTCTGCCGTCTTGTTTTAAATCTTTATCCCAAATTTCTGTTGGCCAAACAAACGCTCTTGCAGTAGTTTTAAAAAATTCATCCAATTTGTTTGAATAAGTTTCATCCGGTGAAAAGAAACGAAAATTTTTATTTTTTTCATTTAATTTGAAAACCTCATTTAAATACGCACCCGCTCTTCTCATACTGCTTGAACCTATAGTCCCGGGAATATTCGCATCTTCTGAAAATTTTTCAACATCAGGGAGTGTAAGTGATCTGTAAACATTTTTACCGCCCATGGTGTTTTTATTATCACCTATTTTTAATTCTTCTTTTGGAAGAATTTCCTTTATTTCATTGTTAAAACCTTTTTCCTCATTAAAAAGCTCATTAAAATTATACGATTTGAACCATTTTTCAATCTCTTTTAATGTGTCAACATTTTCTTTTGCATCTGCTCCAACAACTTGATGTGATAAACAATTCCCTTCTATCTTTTCTCCATTTAATTCTTTTATACCTGTCCACCCTTTTAAAGTTTTTAAAATTATCATTGGAAATCTTGGAGAAAAAGTTTCTTTATTATTTCTAAATTTATTTTGTATTTCTTTTATTTTTGCATAAGAATTTTCAATTGTTTGATACATTTCTTCATAAATATTTTCTTCATTTTTCCAACCGTCTATAATAATCGGCTCATATCCATAACCGATAAAAAGATTTAATAATTCTTCGTTTGACATTCTGCCAAAAACAGTCGGCCCTGAAATTTTATATCCATTTAAATGTAAAATCGGCAAAACTGCGCCGTTTATTTTTGGAGAAATAAACTTATTTAAATGCCAAGCCGTAGCGGTAGGACCTGTTTCCGCTTCTCCATCTCCTATCAAAGCACATGTTATCAAATCCGGATTATCCAAAACTGAACCATACGCGGTTGCAAGAGCATAACCGAGCTCCCCTCCTTCTAAAATTACTCCGGGAGTTGCGGGACTGCTGTGACTTGGAAATCCGTATGGCCAACTAAAGTTTTTTGAAATATAAGTGAGTCCTTTCTCGTTTTGTTCCGCTTCGGGATAATATTTTCCAAGTGTTCCTTCTATAAATAAATTTGATTGTAGAGCGGGAAATCCATGTCCCGGACCGAGTATAAACAAAATTTCTTGATTATATTTTTTTGCGAGAGCATTAAGGTTTGCGTAAACAAAATTTATTCCGGGACAAGAACCCCAGTGGCCGAGTAATCTAGGTTTTATATCCTCAGATTTCAATTCTCTTTTCAAGAGAACATTATCTTTCAAATAAATTTGAACAGCCGACAAATAGTTCGCCGCACGAACGTATTTTTTTATTGATTCTATTGTGTTATCCATAATTTTACACCGTGAAATAAAAAACTTTTACCCTGTGGAATAAAAATCATTTATGGTTTTATAATGATAAATCATTATATTCCACAGGGTTAATAATAACATTTTTAATTTAAAGTATTAAATTCGTCAGTAGACAAAAAACACAACAATAAAAACCGTGTTTACAAAAAGTACTTTATTTAATGTTAAATAAAATTAATTATGTAGTACAAACCAAGTACTATTAAAATTATTCCCTCTATGAGAGTCGCCCATTTTGTAAATTTTGGAGAAGTAAGCCAAATATCCATTTTATAAACCGCAATAACAAAAACTATTATTTCATCCAATAAATAAAAAATTATAAAAATTGCTATATAAACAAGCGTCCAAAAACCAGAGACTCCTCTTTCTGCTAAAATACCGGCAAAGGAAACGGGGATAGCGGCAGAACATGGAAATTCAATGATAGTGATTAGTCCAGAAAAAATTATCACACCAAAAATTGTTGTTAAAAGTTTGTTTTTGTTTTCAAATATGTTTTTAACTTTTTCTGTTGCTGAAGAAATTGTTTTTGAGTTGGATGATTCACAAATAAGTCCTCGTTTTTTAATTCTTAAAAATTCTTTTATAAAATAAATCCCGCCGACTAACCCAACTATTCCAACTATAAATTCAATTATTTTTAAATAAGAACCTACAAAAATAAAAAGGCGGTTCCATAAAATTATTAACAAGCCATATATCACGGCAGTGATAAATAAATATGTTCCGCCATATAAAAATATTTTTTTTCTTGAACGGAATTTTAAAACCAATCCAAGAATCAAAATAAGGGCTCCAAGAGAACAAACATTCACTCCATCAAGAGAGCCGAGAATTACCGCTAAAATAGGCAAAGAATAATTTTTTACATTTATTTCACCAATAATTGGAACGTTGAATTTTTTTTCTTCCTGTTTATTTGCCACATCTGTGGTGTTACCAAGTTGATTATTTATTGATTTTTCTATTTCTGCGCCTATTTTATCTTCAGAATCAAATCCGGCAAAAAATTCTTTTCCGACAAATGTCAGAGGAACAACACCAAAATATTCACTCTTTTTATTTTCTTGGAGAATCTTATACATAAAAGATATATTTTTTTCATCTCCGACAGAATATCTGTTTATTTTTAAATTTTCATATTTAATTTCAATTTTATCTAAAAAAGCATTTTCAGCGATACAATGTGGACATGTTTCACTATAAAAAAAATCCAAATTCAAATTATTTTGTTCTCCAGCGAAAATAATGTTTGGAAAAAACAAAAATACACCCATTATTAAAATGGGCATGCTTTTGAAAATTGGATTTAATTTATTTAAAATCACAAGTACATTCTATCATATTTTTCCTTTTAGATAAGATTGTCTTTTTTCCTCTGGAAATTTTTCAATTGCGTATCTTAGCATTGTTCTCGGCATTTTTTTTGTAATGTTTTCTTAAAAATTTTTCTTCCGCCTTTAAATCTTTTTTACCTACTTCTCTTAATGACCAGCCGACAGCCTTGTGTATCAAATCGTGTCTATCATCAAGTAAAATTTCCGAAATTTTTAAAATGTCATCAAATTGTTTATGTTTTATAAAACAAAGTGTTGAAATAATTGCGATTCTTTTTTCCCAAAGATTTTTTGATTTAGTAAGTTTATAAAGAATTTTTCTGTTTTCTTCCTTCAATAAATACGCCCCTATAATTCTATGAGCTGACAAATCAACCAAGTCCCAGTTGTTTATAGTCCTTGTGTTTTTCAAATAGAATTTATATATTTCTTCTTTTTCTTTATTATCAGATTGCTCAAATTTTTTTACTAAAATCAAAAGAGCAATCAATCTTTCTTCATGAATTTTTGATTTAAGCAATTCTTCTATATCAATAAGGTTAATGCTCTTATATTTTTCTGCAATTTTTCTTATTTCTGGGACCGTAATACCAATAAAAATATCCCCTTCTCCATATTGTCCTTTCTCTGTTTTAAAAAACCATTTAGAGGATTCTGCTCTTTTTTTACTTGATTTTAATTTTAATTCTTTTTTAATTTCTTTAACTAACACTTCTTTAATTCATTAATATTATTAGTACTTATCCATGCTGACATAATGCCAAAACCCTTTTTATCAATATTAAACGGGGTTGTCTTTTGAGGATTTTTTAGGAATATAAGTATGCAATATTTCTTGTCTTTGAATCTCTCAAAAAATTTTGGAATTTTTTCTTTTTCTAATCCATCGTCGCTTCCATATTTGTCTAAAATTTCTTTTACTTTGATAGGAGTTAAGTTTATAAATTGTAATACTTTATCAATTTCAGCTTTTATCTTTATTGGTTCACCGGCGTCTTTGAAATAAATGGTTTCTCCTGCATGTATTCTGTCCCATGGTCTACATTTTACTGAATACCAACGTGATTCAATTTTCTTCTGCCCGGTCAGAATTTTTTGAGTTAACCCCCATGATTTTCGCATTATCGCTACGTGTTCCATGTTTTCAAATGTTTTATTTTGTATTTGTAGTTGACGCTGTTTTCTCTTTTAAAAATTTCCCATCAAAAACAAAATACCTTGAAACACCAACCGACGGTTTGGTTACCATTGGTTCGTCTTTCTTTCTGTCCGCATAATTAACTAAAATCACACCATTTTCTATACTCACATTCTGTGGAGCTATTCTGTCTCCAAGTAAAATTCCATTTGTTCCGATACTTTCGTTTTTAATATTATCGTTTATTGCAGAAACTATATAATAAAATATTCCGCTCCCACCATTTTCTTGTGTAAGGATAAACGACGCATCATTGATTCCATCATTGTTTATGTCTCCAGACACTGGTTCATTCCATTTTTTTATTATCATTTTTGCAGTGCTTGAAGCAATTTCTTTTTCAAACATTCCGTTTATTAATGTTATCTGTTGGCCATCAATTGTGTAAGTTGTATTTAGCGGGTCAAATTTTTTTGGTTCCTGTATAAGAATTTCTTCTTTTGAAACTGTTTGTTTCGCAATAATAAAACCTATACCAACACCTATCATCAAGACAAATATGGTAAAAAGAATAAAGTTTTTATAATTCATATTAGTTTTGTTAGATACTAATAATTACATTTTACCATAATTGATATTTTTTGTATTTTAAACAAAAGGCGCGATATTATCGCGCCTTTTTCTATATTTTTTACATCCCATTGTATAACTTTTTAAAAAAATTTCTTTTGCAAAAATATCTAATGGGAGTAATGTTTTTTCATTGTGTTTTCGTTGGATCGTTGTTATGCAACCTTACCATTAATTCACTATTCGCCGATCTTTTTTCTTTATTAATTATTACAAAACCCAAGGTGTTAATCCATGCGATTTTTGAAAATAATGTTTCATTAAATTTATCATATTGTTTAAAAACTTTCTGGTTATCATGTGTTTGAATTAAAGTTTTTATTCTTTTATAACCATTCTTTTTATTGTCTTTAATCCCATTATTTTCATTTTGTCCACTACTAATCTCGGTTTTATTACCATCACTATTGTTATCTTGTGTACCGTCAATCCACGCATCAGCAAACGGAGTATTAACTAAAAAAATCGTAACAATTAAAACCGTAGCAGGACCAGAAAATGGTTCTATTAATTTTTTATCATATTTTCTGATTTTTTTATTTTTATCCATATTTTTTATCTTGTAAGGTTATTCAAAAAACATCTATCTGTTTTTTAAATCCTTCAAGAATTTATACGAATGTACTCCTTCACATTCATTAGTACGTTTAACAAAATCTTTTCTTTCATTTTTTATATTGTCTTTATCAAAATTCCCTGCTCTAATTGGTTGCTCACAGAAAGAACCTGAAATACATGTGGTTTCATTTTTATTTTTCCAAGGAAAAACAACACATCCTTTCATTGTTGTAGTGGAAAAATCGGTTTCATTTTTTAAAACTGGTACGCCAACCACTCTGACATTTTTAAATTTCGTTAAAATATCTATATCAATTTCTGATAAATCGCTACCTTCAATAACCCATTCTTGTCCATTGTCAGATTTAATTATAAAGCTACTAAAATCAGGACCAGTTTTTATAACCTCTCCAAATATGAGTCCCTTCTCGGGACGCGCCCAAATTTGTTGTCTATGTATAAATATCGGCTCATATAAAGGTATGCGCCCTCCAATTTCTTCATCAAATACTTTCCCAAATCCAAATAAATAAAATATTCCTCCACCAACAATACTGATTAATATACTCAACAATAAAACAATAATTATTGAATATTTATATCCTTTTTTGGTATTTTTAAAATTTTTATAAGCAACAAACGAAAATATCGCTAAAGAAATTATCCAAATAAATGGTAACGAATCAACGGCAAAATCAAAAAAAGTCTCATGTGTTGCTGTATATAATTCCCACTCTATATTAACAAAAGAAAAAATTAAAACAGACACAGATATGGCTCCTATTAGAATCGAAATAACCCATAGTGCCCATATGGTTTCATTTTTTATAACAAAATACCATTTTGAATGTGGTTCAATTTTTTCTTCTTTTATATAGTTTAAAATTTTTTCTCTTAATTTCATAAGTTTCAAAAAAATTATTTTATATGCAATAATTTTTCTTCTAATTTATCTTTCGCTCTGTGCAAAAGTGTTGCCACAGATCCTTCTGGAATTTGCAAGATATCTGATATTTCTGAATATTCTTTTTCTTCAAAATATCTGAGAATTATTACGTCTCTATATTTTCCGTCTATTTCTGAAATGGCTTTGTTTAAATATTCTGCGTTTATATCTTGATTTTTTTCTTTCCAAAGATTTAACTCGTCCCGCATTAATAATAAAATTTCTTCGCTGTCATTTATAAGGTGTCCTTCTGGGTGAATTTTTCTTTTTCTGAAAAAACTAATTGTTTCATTATGTGCAATTCTATATGCCCACGATGAAAATGATAAATTTGTATCAAAATCATTAATATTTTTATATGTTTTTATAAAAATTTCTTGTAAAAGATCCTCAATGTCTTCTTTCGAAAAAACCCCGAGTCTTTTTATATAACGACTTAATGGTTTTTCATATCGTTGAATAATAATTCCAAAAAAATCACTATTTTTAAAAACTAATTTAACAATTTCCTCGTCTGTTTTTTCTATTTTTTCCATCATTTCGTTCTTATTGTACTACCAAAAAGAACATGTTCCAATAAATAAAATTATTCATACCGAAGGGCCTCTATTGGATTCAGTCCTGCCGCTCGTTTCGCTGAATAATAATCCAAAATAATGATTATACTTATAAATTTATGTTTAGGAATAAATACTTTTATTTTTTTTGACAATTTGTTGTGTAAAAATATTTTTTTTACAAAATCAAAAATTTTTTTCATAGAGATATATTATTTAAAAATCAAATTAATATTTAACAAGATACAAAAAGCCCTTGTACAAGAGATTATTCATATATTAATACGATTATACTACAAATTTCTTTCAATATTGAAAAGGTATGTCAAAAAATGTAAACTTCTAGTATTGCGGGTTCGTCTAACTTGCCCCGCTAGATTAAGTTGTGTTTTGTAATCTTTTCTCTCCAAAGTTGCGGGATCGTCTAATGGTAGGACACATGCCTCTGGAGCATGTTATCTTGGTTCGAGTCCAGGTCCCGCAGCCAAAATTCAAATACAGATAAAAAAGAGCGCGACAGAGGAGGTATGTCGCGCTCCAAAAGGAGGTTATCAAATGAATAAAGAGCCAGTATTTTTATATATTACACCGATTAAAAAATAAAGCAAGTGTTTATAACTTAATTAAATTTCAATAAAATAATATGTTTAAATTAGTGTTAATGGTTATAGTCGCACTGCTTTTTATACTTTTTTTTCAGGCAATATTTCTTAGTCATGTATCAATTGAACCAATAATAGAACTAAAAGATACCATTACAAAAAAACCTCCGATAATAGAAGTCAGCTACCCAAAATCAGATGATATTATATCTTCCCCATTTACCATAACGGGTAAGGCAAAGGGAAATTGGTTTTTTGAAGCAACAGCTCCTGTTGTTTTGGTTGATTGGGACGGATTAATTATAGCTCAAGGTTTCATACAAACCAAAGAAAACTGGATGACAGAAAATTTTGTACAATTTGAAGGAATACTTGAATTTAATAAACCAGAAATGGCATCAACAACTGATTTTGGCAAAATAGGAACTTTAATATTAAAAAAAGACAATCCGTCTGGATTACCTCAAAATGATTACTCTATAGAAATACCTGTAAGATTTAAATAAAAAAAGATAGCATCATATTTTCTGTTTCTTTAAACAAGCTTTGATAAATTCAGTAAAAAGTGGATGCGGAGACAGAGGTCGCGCTTTAAATTCCGGATGAAATTGAGTACCGACAAAAAAAGGATGTTTTGGTTTTGGCAATTCCATTATTTCCATTAATTCCCCATTCGGTGATTTTCCAGAAAATATTATTCCGCTGTTTTCTAATTTTTCTACATAATCCGGATTAACTTCGTAGCGATGTCTGTGTCTCTCACTTATTTCGTTTGTATTGTATGCCTTTTTGGCTATTGTTTCATCCTTCAAAATTGCAGGATAAGAGCCGAGACGCATTGATCCGCCATAGTTATTTTTTTCCAATTTCTTTTTTTGATCCGGCATTATATCAATAACCGGATTCGTTGTTTCTGGGTTAATTTCAACAGTATTTGCGTCTTTAATACCAAGAACATTTCTAGCATATTCAACGGTTGCAAGTTGCATACCGTAACATAGCCCAAAAAAAGGAATTTTATTTTCACGAGCAAATTTTATTATATTTATTTTCCCTTCAACTCCTGTTTCTCCAAATCCGCCCGGAACAATTACTCCGTCAAATTTTCTTAAAATGTTTAATTTTTTACCTGTTTTACTTTTATCAAAATCTTTTGAATTAAGCCATGTAAGTTTTGGTTTTGCTCCGAGATAATACGAGGAAAACTTGATTGCTTCAATTACTGAAATATACGAATCAGATAAAACAAAATCCCCTGTATTAAAATATTTCCCGGCGATTGCAATATTGACTTCTGTGTGTGTATTTTTACTTTTTAATACAAAATCCTTCCATTTTTTTAAATCCGCGCTTCCTTTTGTTTTCAAGGCAAGCGCCTTAAGTAATTTATTACTGATTTTATCTTCTTCAAAATTTATCGGCACATCATATATGCTTTCTATGTCAGGAGCCGAAATTATATTTCCCACGGTAACATTACAAGAAATCGCTAACTTCTCTTTTCTTTTTTTATCCAATTTCACACTGCTTCTGGCTATTATAAAATCCGCTTGTACTCCGTACGAGTTTAATGTCGTGGAAGCAATTCTTGTTGGGCGCGTTTTCATCTCACCTATTTTGTCAGGTATCGGTAAATAACTTACCAAAACAAATAAAACGTTTCTCGGATTTTTTATTTTCAACATTCTTCCGGCTTCTATAAACATTACATTTTGATAATCTCCAATCGTCCCTCCAACTTCAATTATTGATATATCGGAACGGTTTTCTTGTTCCGATAATTTTATTCTCCTAATTATTTCATTAACAATATCCGGAATTGCCTCAACACATTTTCCTTTATAGCCAAGATCCCTCTCCCTTTCTATAACATGTTTATAAACCATCCCGCTTGTTATATAATCATCATTTGTAGATGTTATTCCTGTAAATCTTTCATAATTTCCCACATCTTGGTCTGATTCAAGTCCAGAGTCCGAGACAAAGACCTCTCCGTGTTCTGTCGGATTCATTGTGCCTGCATCAACATTCAGATATGGGTCAATCTTAATAAGATTTACACGAAATCCTTTTGCCTGAAGAATATTTCCGATTGAAGAAGTGGTTATTCCTTTTCCTATCCCGGACATTACTCCGCCAAGTACGAAAATATATTTGTGGTTACTTTTTTTAGCCATCTCGTTGTATAAATTATAGGCTCAAAATTTATTTAAAATAAATTTTGAGCCAATTGAAAAATTTTTTAAAGATTCTATTTCTATATTTTCAGATATTTCTTCACCGCCAAATAACTTGATATACCGCCCAAAACAACCCCCGTAAGTATCAGAACAACAAATATCTGAGCAAAGTTATTTACATAATAATTAAATATATTCGCGCCGCCGAAAAAATTTTCAGTTAGCGGAGCTGTCCACATTGTTATAGGATAAAACAAAATAAGAGAAATTAACGCAGATACTATTCCATACATCATTCCTTCAACAACAAACGGACCTCTTACATAAAAATTACCCGCGCCCACAAGTTTCATAACAGATATTTCTTCTCTGGAAGTGTAGATCGCGAGACGAATTGTGTTAAATACTATAAGTATAGAAATAAACATAAATACAATTGCTACAATAAAACTTAATTTATCAACAGAAGAAATGACTTTGGTAAGTTTGTTTATGGCGACTTCGTTTTGAAAAAAATTTACTTTATCAATTATAGAAACATTTTTTGACGAACTTTGATAATTTTCAAGAAAGGTCGCTATACTCTCATATTGTGATGTTTCTTTCGCTCTTATATTAAAATGCGCGCCAAGAGGATTGTCATTTAATTCTTCAAGCGCTTGTAAAATAAGTTGATCGTTTTCATGTCTTTTTTTAAATTCTTCAATTGATTTTTCTCTTGATACATATTCCACAGAATTAACCTCCGGTAATTGTTCCAGTGAAGATTTTAAAGAAATTATTTCATCCTCCGCCGCTGTGGTTGTAAAATAAACATTTATATCAACTTTATTTTTTATTTGTTCAAGGGAAGAATCCATTATTGCGCCTAAAAAAATCAACGAACCTATAACAAAAAGCGTAACGGTCATAATTAAAACGGAAGCGAGAGTAACAAAACCATTTCTCCAAAAATTTATAAATCCGTATCTTATTATTCTTTTTGTATTTATCCAGAACATAAAATTAACTTAAAACTCAAAACGAAAATCTCAAATCTACAACTAAAAACTTAAAACTTTAAAAAAATTAATTTAAATTTATTAATGGGTTTTGCGTTTTGCATTTTGAACTTTGGGTTTTTATATGACATATCCTCCTTTTTCATTGTCGCGTATTATTTTACCATTTTCCATGGTGATAACTCTACTATTTATTGAGTCTACAACACCTCTATTGTGTGTTGTAAGTATTACAGTTGTTCCTATATCATTTATTCTCTTCAAAATCTGGGCTATCTCATTGGTATTTATCGGGTCTAAATTCCCCGTAGGTTCATCAGCAATCAAAACTTCCGGTTGATTAACAATAGCTCTCGCAATTGCCAACCTTTGTTTTTCTCCACCGGAAAGCTCGTGTGGAAAATTCCAAATCTTATTTCCAAGATCAACCAAATCAAGAACGTGTGGAACATCTAATTCTATTTCATTGTCATCTCTCCCGCACGCTTCCATTGCAAAAGCAACATTTTCATATGCAGTTTTGCTAGGTATTAAACGAAAATCTTGAAAAACCGTTCCTATTTTTCTTCTATAATTTGTTATATCTTTTCTGTTGTAAGAATGAACATCCGCGGAATCAAAATAAACCTTGCCTTCGGTTGGTTTCTCTTCGGCTAAAAGCATTTTTAACAAAGTCGTTTTACCGGCGCCGGAATGTCCGACTATTGAAACAAATTCATTTTTACCAATGCTAAGAGTGACACCATCAAGAGCAATAGAATTGCCCAAATACACTTTTTTAATATTATCAAAGTGTATTATTTGCTCATTGCCTTTTTTATCAATATTTTTTAGGTTTATTTTTGTTGAACTTTCTGACATTTTTAATTTTGTTTTATTAAATATTTTTTTCCGCTTCTATAAACTCACTTATGTCCCCGTCAAAAACTTTTTCCACGTCCCTAATCTCCACATTTGTTCTGTGATCTTTAACCATTTTGTATGGATGTAAAACATACGATCTTATCTGACTTCCCCATTCATTTTCAGTGGTTTTACTCACAGAAAGTCCTTGTTCTTTCCTTTTTCTTTCCTCCTCTCTCAAATGATACAACTTTCCGGCCAAAATTTCCAGTGCTTTTTGTTTATTTTGTTCTTGAGATCTTTCAGAATCTATATGAACTGAGATTTTTGTTGGAATATGTGTAACTCTAACAGCCGTTTCTCTTTTATTTACATTTTGTCCACCCGGTCCACTTGATTTTGAAAAATCAATATCCAGCTCCTCCTCGTTTATGTCAATGTCAGAAACCTTTGGAATTTCTGGCACAATCTCAACCATTGAAAAAGACGTCTGTCTTTTATCATTTGCATTAAAGGGCGATATTCTAACTAAACGGTGAACTCCTGATTCGTTTTTTAGAATTCCATAAGCATTTTTACCTGTTATTTCAATTGTTATATTTCTGTACCCGCCGTGGTCGTTTTCATTTTTGCTTATTATTTTTGAATTCCAATTTTTTTTCTCAAGAAATTTTAAATACATTTCAAAAAGCATTCTAGAAAAATCCTCAGAATCATCTCCTCCAGCGCCTGAAAATATCGTCATTATTGCATTTCCTTTGTCATATTTTCCAATTCCTTCCAATTTATCTTTTAATTCGGACAATTTTTTTATTTTTTCCTGTGCGCTCTGTTTATTATTCCAAAAATCAGATTGTGACATTTCTGTCTCAATTTTTAATATTTCTTCTTGAATTTTTTCTTTTTCTTTTTGGTTCATATCTGGAGTTTGAATGATTGTTTCGATTTGTATGTATAATTTTGTTTAGTTACTAATTATTAGTTTCTTTAAATTATAATTTAAAGAAACTATAAATAACCAGAACCAAGAGGCCTAATCCTAAAAATAACCACTGACCACCCCATCCATATCTTTCATAAACGATTAATGATATGCTTAAATTTTCATATTTTCTATCTTTTTCTTTTGGGTTATTTCTATTTCTTTTTTCTATAAAATATTTTTTAGAGAACAATGTTCTAACTCCAATGTAAATAAAATATAAACCAGTAAGAATCAAAATAATTTGTATTAATAATGTAGTTATCATGTTTTTATGATTTGGTTATTTTATAATTTTTGAGCCGAAGGCGAGAATCGTCCCGTTACCACAAGCACTTTATGCTTGGCTACGGGATAAAAACTCGCGTTCCTACTTTACGAAAGTAGTGTTCTACTTCACCCCGTTAGAGCCACCTCGGAGAATCGAACTCCGGACCTATACTTTACGAAAGTATTGCTCTACCAACTGAGCTAAGGTGGCTCTAACGGGGCAAGCTGAACTATTTCGGCACCTACTAGAGCCGTTGGTGGGAATCGGACCCACGCTCTCTGTCTTACCAAGACAGTGCTTTACCACTAAGCTACAACGGCATGTTTAAAGTTTTCTCTAATCATTAAACTTAATTAACATTCCTAAATATTCATCTCCGTGTTCAGAAATATCATATTCTATTTTTAAAATATTTCCCTTTAAAGCTATCTCTTTAAGAATTAAATTATAGTTAATTTCATCTCTAAAAAGATTAACTAAAATAAGATAATTGGTTTTTATAGAAAACAATTTTTTCAATATACTTTCAAAATTATTTTTACCAAATTTTTCTGCTTCTCCTAAAAACAAATGGGCTAAAACCAGATCAAATTTTTCTTTTGAATCAAAATCTTTTATGTCAGATTCAACTAATTCATAATTATCATTTTTAACACATTTTTTAATAGGGTCAATTTTCCTCACATCCCCAGGATATATAATTCCTTTTATTATTAAATTTTTGAACCTGTCTGTTAGATAAAATATGCTCGTTCTTCCTGAACCAATATCTAATATATTTTTTATGCTATCAACTTTTATAATTTCAAACAAAGAATCTAACACCTTCTTGTGAGATTTACTTATTTCCCAATTATTTTTCATATTTTAAAATAATATCATATTTTTTATATTTTTTTGAGAATTTTAAACATAAAAAGAGCGGAGTTTTAATTCCGCTCTTTTTGTGTTTTGAGACTTTATTTATTAGTGCTATATAGCAGGTTCTGCCTTGGGTACATTATTGGTATCCGTGTTTGATTTTTGAATCGGTTTTGTAGTGGCATTTTGATTATAGGCTCCTGTACAATTTGGATTTGTGTTGTTTTCGTTAGCATATTTTCCATATTGTTGGTATCGCCCCATCATTCTTTCGCGACCAAAATCTCTATCTCCACGTCCTCCACCAAAAGAAGCCGAACATATAGCAATGGCCGAGACTACTAGAAGTGCAACTGACAAAATAATAATTATCATGTCTTTGCTAATTTCTATTTTCTTCAAATCTTTTTTTATTTCCATAATTTCCATAATTTTTATTTAATAAATTTATAATTAAAACTGAATTTAAGCCATTGCAGGTATATGGCCACACATGTTAATACGCAAAACATAATTAAATCTTTCAAATCATGATACCTGCGCTAAGCTTCCAAATTTGAGAGGCGAAGCCTCTCAAAAGCAAAAAGCTGACAATTTTTAATTATGCGCACTCTTGTGGACGATGTTGGAACTGGATTAATAGTTATTTGATGTATTTCAAATGATTTTCCCTAAACGTTTTTTCCATTGATATATAATTGCTCCTCGGAAAAATGGATTACTTGCAATGTCATTAATAACAAACAATGATTTTTTCAAAATCTTGAATGCATTTTCTAAATCATTTTTATTTAAAACACCCCTCGGTTGGTTGTCTTTGTGTAAGCCATTTTTAGAGACCAAATCTTTTCTATTAAAACAAACAAAAGATTCACAATTAAAACACGGATATGTTGAATGTTTGAGTAAAAAACCCCAATTCTTTGGCTACTTTGAGGTTATCACAGAGCAAAGAATACTATTTTGGTATTTTGTAACATTTTCGGGTAAAAGAGTAAGAGCAAAATGCTTCATTACTTTACCAGTATCTGTAAATTGGTATTCAGTAAAATATAAGATACTTCCTATTTGGAAACTCATTGTAGATTAGAATAAACATCAACTACATCGGGGTCAACGGCTATTGTGGAAAAATTTATAACAGTTCTCTTAAGAATATTCCCACTTTTTTCTCTTTTTTGTATTTCCTGCATGGGTTCAGTAAAATATGTTCTTTCTTTTAGTTTTTTTTGTGTTAATGGTAAAAGTTCTGATAAAAAACTATCTAAAAACATAATCTCCCCCTGATTAAAACCGAGTTTTGGTATTTTTTTTGTAAGACTAAAAGCATGTTTCGGATAACCATATTCTTTATTTTCCTTTTTTTCCATTTTAACATAGCCGTTCTCTTCCAAATTTTTTAATGCAGTATATATATCTACTGAAATAGGACCATTGTTGTCTCTAACAAATATAGCATCTGTAATAAAAGGCGTGCCTGCATATTTAAGAGAATATACCTGTAAAAGATAGGGTATTTTAAATAGCTGAAATTGAGAAAGATCTGTTTTACCTTCTTTTTTTGCTCGGTCTAGTATAAATAATAATAATTTTTCTAAACGACTCATATATGAATTATAACAACATATTATAATCAAAAAATTGATGCTGTTGATAAGTTTGTAATTTGTATTCTAAAATTTAAACATTATTAAATTAGTAAAATATTATAACATAGAATTATAAAGACGGCAAGAGTGGAGGGTGTTATCAAGGTCTAGTTTTATTTGAAATGTATTTATCTAAGGACCTACACACACTTTGAAAATTCAACTTAGAAAACTACTAGAAACTACTTCTGAAATAAAAAGAATGTTTAGGTTTAGGTTTAGGTTTATTTAATTATAAATGTAAATGTTATTGGAAGTCCCTCTATATTAGAAATGAGACCAGAATTTAAACGCGCAACAAAAACTTCTTTTATTATAAGATTATGTGTGCCCGTTGAGACATCGGCTGTATTTTTTATTTTGATTTGATAATTAGTATTTTCATTATTAATTCTATTGTCATCAAAAATATTATACCCGTCACTTAAAATTATAAATTTATCCTTTTCAATATCAGATTCAAAATTTATGTTACTAATTTTGAAAGGTTCATCTGCATCAGAAAGATTGAAATTGGCAATGGTAACGTTTTGATAACCAATTGGATATTCTGGGATTTCCACTGGTTCCCCAGTACCATCTGCATTCAAATCTTGATAAACATATTTGCGTTTAAATTTTGGATCAATTTTTATATATTCTGTTGCTTCTATATTAATTGATTTACTAATTCCATTTGCAGTTATATTGACAGTGTGAGTTCCTAGTGATTTTGGTTGATAACGAAAAGAAATTTTTCCGTCTTGTGAACACCCCCCACCCATAACGCCATCCTGTTTTATAAGAAATGGAATACCTCCACATTCAGACCCTGAAGATGTTTGGACTATTTTGAACTTTTTTGAATCATCTGGTCCAGAAAAAGAAACTTCAACTGGAACTGGTTTTCCATTTTCCGTAAATTGTGCTGTTATTATTGAAGAACTCCATCCCGTAATCTGAACAGAGGTTTTATCTGATGTTACAATCAAATCTTTTACAATTGTCGGCGTTGATGGTTGGATGACTGTAATCGGAGGTGTGGTATTTTGTTGAATTTGTTGAACATTTTGTTGGGTTTGTTGAACATTTTGTTGGGTTTGTTGAAGTGTTGTCTGAGTTTGTTGTTGAATTGTGGTTTGTGCTTGTACTTGAGAGTTAAGTTGTCGTAATTGAGCTAGTAAAGAATCAATCTGTTTTTGTAAAATTGTTACTGGGTCATCTTTGGTTGGAATTGAAACTACAAGACCTGTTTCTGTTATTTCTGCTTGATTTGATGAGGTGTCAGCCTGTAATAATTCAGTATTGATTTTTTCTCGTGTCATTGGCCCAACAAATCCAGTTGATGGTACCCCAACAGAAATTTGATACGAGACAACAGCATTTCTCGTCAAAGAAAAGAAATTACCAGTTGCTTGTCCTGTGAGAAATCCTTTGCTGATAAGAAAATCTTGAAGCTCTGAAACATCTGTGCCCCTAGACCCGTATTTAAGATTTGTATCGATAGAGGCAAATGAAACAAGTGGAATGATAAGACTAAAAATAAACAAGAGAAATAATATTTTTTTCATATATTACCATTTATAAGGACTCGCATAACCTTTTTTACCAGTGAACGGGTTGTAATTTCCTTTTGTTGAATAATTATCAAATTTGTATTTGTTTGGCGACGTTTTAAAATACGAATTAACATAAGTGCCAGTGGATGGCTTATAGTAACCCTTCACATAAGAAACTTTGGCTTCCACAGAAGGAATATTTACAAACAAAAAACCTATTAATATAAACATTGCCAATAGTATTTTTTCATATAATTTTGTTAGTTTTTGATAATTTAGAGAGAACCTTTATTGTCATTTTACTCCTTTCTATAACACCTTAAAACTATTGAAAAGTGGATAAAAACGTGGGATTATAAAAGTAAAATAACTATGAAAAATAGAGATATTTACTCATCAAAACAAACTAATGAAATTTTAAGAGATGAGGCTTCTCAAAAAGCCTCTCAAAAACTATTTTTAATTAATTACGCGCAGTCGACCCCGGTTAAATAATAAGATTTAACGGGGCAAGCGGGACTTGTTCAGCAACTCTAATTCCCCACCCTTGGTGGATCATAAGAGTTTCCTGCCCGGGATTTAATTATTTTGCTTCGCAAAATATAAATTAAATCCTTCAAGTCCCACTCTGCTGTAAAACAGTTAAGCCCAACGCTTTCGCGTTGGGCTTAACTGTTTTATGCGCAGTCGACGGGACTTGAACCCGCAACCTCCGCCGTGACAGGGCGGCGCTACTGACCAGTTGAGCTACGACTGCATTTTATTTTCAACTTGTGTCGGGGGTGGGATTCGAACCCACGATCTAGCGCGTATGAGACGCTCGCTTTGAACCAACTGAGCTACCCCGACATGTTAACATAAAAAGAATAATATATTTAGAGCTATTTTTCAAATATTATAAAGTTAAGGCATTTACAGAACCCAGAATTCTTCTCCTAAGGTTTGTTCCTCTTCTAACTTTTATTCTTAAGGTACCCAAATAATTTTCATTGTCAAAATATATCTTTTTTGATTTTGCTTTTATCAAACTTGTTTTTGTAAATTGATTTATGGGTATTTTTGTTAAATTTGACCATTTTTTTTTAATTTCATTCTCATTTTGTTTATGTATAATGTTAATACTAAGTCGTAGTGTTAGATCTTGTTTTCCAACATTATATATTTTTTTTAACCATTCAATAAAAAATAATATCATTTTAGGATCACTATTTGTGAAACCGAGTTCTTCCGTCCCCTTTTTATAACCTTCTCCCCAATATAAACCAAGTCCTATAACAAAGATATCTCTTTCGGACAACTTTCCAACATCTTCGATCCCCATTTTCCTAAAATTTTCAATATCATTAAGTCTTTTTCGTCTTTTCTTTTCGGTTATTTTAATGACGCTTCTTAAACTAGCAATTTTTTGTTTCTGACAAATTTTTTCTAATTGTCTTTTTGTAAGGATTATATCTCTGCACCAATAACTAACAGTACTTTTACTATTTTTAGTTATTTTTGAAATATCTCTTATACTCATTCCATTTCTTCTCAATTCTTGAACTCTCCCTTTTTCTTCTGTTTTAGCCATAATAGTTATAATTGTGTATATAGGTAATTATATCATACACGTTGGTCCCAAACTATAACTTTGTTGATAAATAAAATATTATGTACTATAATAATTTAATAAGAGATTTATCGCGGGGTAGAGAAGTAGTATCTCACAAGGCTCGTTAGGGCTCATATAGTAGTGATACAATATGGAAAAATCTATCAAACTCGAGGAAACCTTTTAAATGGCAATCTCGAGCCAAGCTCTCTTGTAAATTTAAAAAACAAAGAGAAGGTGTAGAGACTAGACGGTAGACACCCACATTGTGGGTGAAGGAATAGTCCAGACCACAAAATCCTAGTTGATGCGATGAAAATCGTAGTGGTAAGCATAACCTTGGGACATCGGTGCAATTCCGATCCCCGCAACAATAAAACAAAATCCGCTGAAAGGCGGATTTTGTTTATATTTTGCGCAGAAAGTATGACTAGAAACTTTCTTTTTTACTCTTCCTTTTCCGGTTTTTCTAACGCAATTTGTTCAATCTCCGAATCAACACCCGTAATTTTCAAAACATCTTTATCAATTTTTTTAAATTCTTTTCTTGAAGCATTAAAATGATTTACGGTCGTTGCAAGAGATGTTCCCAACTTTGTATGATATTCATCATAAGCATGAATATGTCTCTGTAATTCTTCAACATTTTTAATTATATTTTTTGCCGATTCTTCAACTTTAAATGCCCTGAATCCTTGTAAAATCGTATTTAAATAAGCAACAAATGTTGTCGGCGAAACAATTATTACTTTTTTATCTTTGTAGGCATATTCTATTAAACTTCTTGTGTTAACTTTTATTGCGCCGACTTTGTTTACAATTAAATCGTAATAAATCGCTTCCGCCGGAATATACATGATTGCAAAAGGTAAAGTTCCCTGGTCCGGTTTTATGTATTTTGAAGTTTCGTCAATTCTTTTTTTCAAATCATTTTTAAATTCTTTTTCCAATTCCACCTTTTTACTTTCATTATCTTCGTTGACTATTCTGTTGTAATTATCAAGAGAGAATTTAGCATCAACAGGAATTATCCCATCTTTCGTTTTTATTATCGCGTCAACAATATCTCCGTCTTTGAATGAATATTGAAATTCGTAAGAAGTCGGCGGAAGAATATTTCCCAAAATTAATTCCAAACCGGCTTCACCTAAATTCCCTCTTTGTTTTTGATTAGTCAAAACTTTTTCCAAATTTTGAAGTTGTTCTGTCATATCAAAAACTTGTTTATTTGTTTCCTTTATTTCAGTCATTTCTCTTGTAAGATTTAAAAGTTTACCAGTTATATTTTCAACCAATCTTTGAGATTCATTGAATTGTGTTTTAACGGATTCGTTCATTGATTTGGACGTTTCGCCCATTTTATTATCAATTGTATTTATTAAACTATTGAGTTGATTCTGTAATAAAAGAAATCCTTGATTTTCTTCCTTTTGATTTTTTGAGTCAGATTTTTTTCTAAACAAAAAATACCAAACGAGTCCCCCATTCAATAGAACCATTAAAACCGTGAGAATTAATAAAAATATTTCCATATTATTTTGATTATAGCATAAATTTAAAATCCCCATAAACATTTCTGTTTATGGGGATTTTTGGTAATTTATCGTGAAATAAGAATAAAATCTTCGGTTTAAATACTTACTTGCCACTTTCGTGGTGGGTTTTATTCTACATATCTTTGTTTAAATTAACCAGGCGTCAATTATATACCATGGCCAGTGAAATCTTAAAAAGAATTATAGCCTTGTGATTAAAAATCAAGATGTATTTTATTGATCACTTTATATAGAATAACAAAATAAAAATTGGTTGTCAAATATTTTTGTGCAAAACTTTTTCAACATTTAATTTTTATGTTTAAAATTGTTATTCTGATATTTGATATTTAAATTTTAATTTTGTATTATATCCAGGTAGAATTTAACATAATACATATGTTACACGAACAAATTAAAGAAGAGATAAAAATAGCAATGAAAGCAAAAGAGGAATTGCGTTTGTCGGTTTTGCGCGGAATGCTTTCGGCATTTACAAATGAATTGGTCGCAACAAAAAGAAAACCGAGTGAAATTTTGCCCGATGAAGATGCTCTCATGGTTGTAAAAAGACTTGTTAAACAAAGAAAAGATTCCGTTGAACAATTTCGCGCCGGAAAACGAGAGGATCTTGCTTCAAAAGAAGAAGCCGAGATGAAAATCTTGGAAAAATATTTGCCTGAAATGATGTCGAGAGAAGAAATTGAAAAAGTTGTTTTAACAAAAAAAGAGGAATTAAAAATTGTTGATAAATCCAAAATGGGTATGTTGATGGGTGCGGTTATAAAAGAACTAAAAGGAAAAGCGGATGGTAGTCTTGTTAAAGAAGTCGTGGAAAAAATGTTTAGCTAAATTCAAAAACACCGAGTGAACTTTTTAATCCATAATTAAAAAAGCCGCTAAATTTTTAAACTCAGCGGCCTTGGCACATTACTCGTTAGGGGTTCCAATATACTCCTTGAAACCATCCTTTGTCGCAAAACCGTAAGATTTTACAATCTTATGAAGTTTCCAAAATGTTTTTTTTGCATTTTCTATGGTTTTGCAAATGTTTTCATATCTTTTCTTGTTTTTTTCACACTCTTTAGTTTCAAAAATTGCCTTGTCAAAAGAATCTTTTTCATTTGATTTCAGAAATGATTCTTCTTCGCCAATAGCTTTTTGAATCTCTTTCGCAATATTACTCATAATGTTATCAACTCTAGATTGCATGAAAGAGATCATTTTTTTGTCTTTTCTTTTTGGTGGTTGAACACATAAGAAAAATTCAAAGTATCTCTTATCATTTCTTTTTTTGACCACTAACAATATAAAAATTATCAAAAAAAGAGATATGAAAGTAGTGATAGACAACACCATTACGACCATTACGGGATTTGTTTCCTCAGACATATAGTTTCTCCTTTCCGTGGGCTTTTCTTTTGCCCTTTTTAGATTTGATAATATCTGGTTTTCTTTGCCAGAATTATTTTATTTCAACGAGCCTCTTTACTCATTGTCTATGTACATGATAGCATAATCTTTCTTCTTTGTCAATCTATACTTGTCTATCCAAAAAACTCTCAGTTAACTTGGCGTTTTAAAAATGTTTTAAATAAAGAGTTGTAGGTTTAAACCGGTGGCTTTTTACTAATTTTTATTCTCCGTATATCCAATTTAATACAGAATACTTAAGACCGACCGGAGGTTGTTGACTTCCTGTTTCAAAATAATTTCTAAATGCAGTTATGTTTGCTCCGACGCCGCCTGTTTCATATATTGCAATAAATATTTTATCTCCGTTTATTAAATCATTCATATAACTTTCAACTTCGTTTTTTTCCACATTTGTTGTTATATGATTTTTCAAAGAATGTCCCGTTAGAATCGTAGACGCACCGACTACACCTTTATATAAATCGCCGTAAGCTGCCACGGTTCTAAAATCTGGGAATATATATGTACATGTCCATGGTTGCGGTGTGTATGTCTGCCCCTCTTGAAATGAATTAACATATGGTCCACATAAATAACCAATTCCACTGCTGGAAACATTTACGCTGTTTCTTGATTTTGGAGTTCCGTTTACAGGATTTCCGTTGGCGTCATTCCCGGATTTTCTATATGTATTGTTTGAATTCCAATTTGTTGAAATGTTTCCAGCAATATCTGGATTTATTCTTTCCATTGAACGATATTCTGTTGCTGATGTTCCTGCACACCAAGAACCACCGCAGTCTGCAAGAGATGGAGTACTATCAATAGTACTTGTAGCATTTCCTCCAAAAGATTGTTGTAAAAATAAGACTTCTCCTTCGTTTCCTAATCCTGAACCTGCTCCTTCCCCACCAAACGCAGTTACAAAATCTGCTAAAACATTTAACGTATTGTCATCTGTTCTCTCAACTAAATAAAAACTATTTGCTGGAATTGTTCCTGAAAAATTTATTTGAGGAACTCCGTCTTCCGCAATAATTTTAGTATTTGATAAATCAATTGTATAACTACTTCTGTTATACAGTTCTATCCACTCATCACTCGCAGAAGCATTCGTCCCAGACCATGCTATCTCATTTATAACAACGGGCATATCAAAAACTTCAACTGATTTTGTTGTGGATGTTGATGTATTTCCGACAGAATCAACAGCTGTAACATATATGTTATATGTTCCGTTTGTTAAAGAAAGGATTTGATATGATTTTGCTGTTGTTGTTGCAATTTCAATATCATTTTTAAATATTTTATATTGAGAGACATCTGCTGATGTGGTGTTCCATGTTAGGTTTATTTTATTGTTTCCTGACAAACATGAGCCCTGTTTCAAAGAGTAATCACATTCAAGAACATTAAATAAAGATATCGTTGGAGCTGTGATGTCTACAATAACAGAAAATTCCGTTGCGCTTGAAGTTGCATAACTCGAATTGCTTGCATAAAAACTTATTGTTGTGGTTCCTTCTAAAAAATTTGAAATAGAAAGAGACCAATTATTATTTTCATCTACCGTTGTTGTTGCGTTTGAAAAGTCATTAGTTATTAAAAGTGTTGATGATGCTGTCCCAGAAAATATTATAGTTGTGGTGGAAATTGAAAATGGTTGTGTAGATGGGGTTATAATAATAGGTCTTGAAGGAATTGTCGGAGATTGGACAATAACAGTTCTTGTTATTTCTGTTGCCGCGAGACCACCAGAATCTATAACATTATATTCAAGCGTGTATGTTCCAACTGTTTCTATATCAACTGTTCCTGTTTTTATAATATTTGATGTGATATCTCCATCTTCAGTGTCAGAAGCAGATGCTCCTGCGTCTGTATATAAATCACCTTTTGTAATTGTTACAGATGCATTACCTGTAAGCGCGATGACGGGGTAATTATTTACCACAGGTGATGAACCACCACCTCCGCCACCAAACCCGGGTGTGTATTGAAATTCTTTTGATTGTTCTTCCTGCAAATTAAGTGCTGGCTGGATTGGATTATTTTGTAATAAAGTGGGTTCAACAACAATTTGTTCATTTTGCTGAATTTCAGATTTTTTTATATTTTGATTTTCGTTTATATTTTGTTCATTTTGATTTTCCGATTGTAGATTTGAATTTTGGCTTTTAGAATTTGAATTTATGTTTTCTGCGTTTAACTCACCTAATTCGGCAACAGGTTCGCGTTCACTTGAACTTATAACATTTGCAGATTGTTTTTGATACAAACCTGCGCCAAATAATTTCTTTATTGATTCTCTGTTTTTATCAAATAAAGCCATCGTATCTTTTTCTTCATTAACTTTTTCAAAGAAAAAAGAAATGACTCCAGAAGCGTGAAGAACGGCTTGTTTTGATAGATGTGACCAGTAGTCTGAGAGGATTAGATTATTATTATCACTAATAAAAAACTCCTTCTTCGTTTTTAATTGATCTATTATGCTGTTTCTCTCTTTTACTCTAACTAATTTAATATTTTTGCCCTCCAAGTTTTTATAACCAAACTTAGTATTATTTAATAAATCATTTTTTTCAAAATCTATTTGAGGTTTAACAAAATTTTCACTAAAAATCGTATCTTCACTAAAAAAATTATTATTTGAGTAATTTGATAAACTAAAGAAGAAATCAAAAAGTGAAGAAAATTTTTTAGGTTTTTCTCCGTTTTTTATTATTTCTCCAGATATATCATCTATTGTTTTAATGTCATATTTTTTAGAGTATGTTTCATAATAATCTCCATCAATATGTTGGTCGTCTCTTGTATGCGCTGGAACTGACATGTCCTCAATCAAATGAACTATATGCCCCAACGTTTCTAATCCTTTTTGTTTGTTTCCCCAAACATATTCATACACGGCTCTATCAAAAGAATAATCCGCATCTGAACTAAAAATAGATAATAAACCAGCTAATAAAACATATCGGGGACTGTACATCGCTTGAGCTTTGGTATTTTCTGCCCAATCATATGCGGGAATAAAACTGCTTAGCAAACCTTTGTTATGTATTGGGTCGTAAAAATGGTTTACCGTTCTGTAAATAGGATTATCTTCTTCTTCACTTCCAATTATTATATTTTGTGCATCTATATTTGAAATTTTATTTTTGTTTAATTCGTTGTACAAATCTATCGTTTCTTTTGTTAACGCTTTGTGGGTTTCACCATTATAAGAATAAACCCCGTTTACAAAAACGAAGTTTATTAGAAATACAGATATTAAAATTACAAACTTTCTATTTTCCATAGGTTAGATTCTTGGACAAATTTAATACTAAAAATAAAACCGGGTGCCTCTCCTTTTTCATTTAAATATTCTATTTCATATAAATCGAGCTCTCCCATTTTAGTAACTTTCTTTTTATCAAAAGAATAGAATTCTATAAACTTATTCACTCCACCACTTTTTATTCCTTGTTCTAATTCTTTTTTAATTTCTACTTGCTTACTTAAAACAAAATATTTTGACGCAAGTGTGGTATCTCCTTTTTTTAGTGCATTAACAAATAATTGCAAAGTTTCTTCGGGAGTTTTTCCACCATAGGTATCTTTGCTCTGCGCGTTTTTGTATTCCTCTAGGTAATTCAAATAATCTTCTTGTGAAGTAAAACTATTTTTATCTCTGGGAACAAATTCTTTATCTGTTTTGCTAAAATTTAGGAAAACAAGAATTACTGCAATAATAACAACAGCTATTCCAAAAAATACAAAAAATTTCTGATCTTTATGCATGGTTTTTAAAAAATATATTAATTTATTATATAAAATAAATTTTACAACGATACTACACAATATCAATCGTAATACATCAAATTTAGTGGATAACTTTTGTTACTAAAAAATAAATTTTTATTTTATTAAAAGATAATCTATTGAAGAGTAGTTTTTTAACAAAAAACGCAAAAATAAAACAAAATAAAAAAATAACAAAAAACCGCTTTGTTAAGCGGTTTTTAATACTTCAGATTGAAAAGCAGAATCTTTCAATTTTTTTACTCCCCACTTAGATAACTTGTTACAAAAATAAAAAGTAAACTTATAGCAATAATTGCCAAAAATCCAAACAAAAATTTAAAAAATGTTTTGTTAAATAAATTTTTCATTACTGTATCTCTTTTAAAATTGTTTTTAATTCCTCAGATTTCGGATTATTTTCTATCCCTTTATTAATTATACCAACTGCTTTGATTTTGTCTTTCATAACATCTGTATAAAAACTAGATGCGGATATATAAGAATAAATTTCTGTTGGTTCAGCTTCAATTGCTTTTAAAAAATTCTCTTCCGCTTTTATATTATTTTTTAAATAATATCCATACAAGTTGGCCAGATTTAAAAATGACAAAGCAAATCTTGGTCTTAACAGACTTGAATATTCCCATGATTGTTTTGCTCCTTCGTAATCACCTGCAAGTTTTCTATACAAACCCAAATTTGTCCACAAACTAAAACTTTTGATATTTGTTTTTAAATCATTTGAAAGAGAAATTATATTTTGTTTTATGTTTTCCGTAGTTCCGCTTGGAATTGTTCTATTTAGGTCCGGAACTGGGGTATTTTTCAAAAGTTCTTTATCAATTCCAATATATTCATATGAGTCACCTTCTTTAAGCGCAATATTTTGACCTGTTTCTTTGTCCTTATTTACATTATCATCAACCAAGACATTGTTTGAATCTGAAATATTTTCTGTATCTTTTATGTTTTCAAATGTGTTTCTCTTGTAAAAATTGGAATATAGATAAAAACCAATTCCCATAACAACCAAAACCAAGATAATAATTATTATAATTTTTGACTTCCGTTTTAAAAAACTGATTTTATTTTTTTCTTTATTTTCTTGTATATTTTCTTCTGGCATATTATTTTATTAAAAAATAGCATTAAAAACTGGTTTTTGCAATTCAAAAACGAGAAGCAAAATCGCACTTTTTCGTGAGAAAAAGTGCGATTTTTGGCTTCCTATTGAAGCTAGGTTTCGGTTTATTGTCCCTTCAAAACCTTTAAATCGGCCATCATTTTGGCTAATTGAACCTGAAGTGCATCCAATTGAGCTTTCAATTCGATTTCTGTTTTGTTATTGGTATTGGTTGTAGTTGGAACCGAAGTTGTTTGTGTTGTCTTTCCTGCCAATTCATTCAATTTTGCTCTTGTTTTAGGACCTATCGCACCATATCCGGTTGTTGATGGTGTCCCACTGGAAACAATTCCGTATTTCTTTTGGAATTTTTGAATTGCTTTCATTGTTAGAGAACCAAAATAATTTGTTTCATTTCCAGGAGAACCTGCGCCGGAAATTGATATTTTTGTATCTGGGTCAGAGTTCAAAATTAACTGAATTTTTTTGACATCAGAGTGAGTAACACCAACCGCTATTGTTTTTGCGGTTATTGATCCAGTGCTTTCGGAAACCGTTGAAGTCCCGGATGTAACAGTTGTACCGCCAGTAGTCGTGGTCGTGGTTGTGGTTTTAACTGGTGGAACATATGTATAAGTTCCTCCACCACCTCCACCCCCACCTCCTCCACCACCCGTTGTACCACCTCCACCAGTAGTACATGTCCCGGTTGATGCAACCGTTATTGTTGTAGTTGCAGTTTCACCGTTTTGAGGATTTTCAATTCTATAAATACTTGAGGATGATCCGCATTCAGAAGAAACCATTGTTATAGAACCAACCTGAGTCATACTCATTGTTCTTTTATTTGTTGAGGTTAATTGAATATATTGACCAGCAGACAATCTTACATCAAAAGAGTTATCTCCATCTATAACCAAATTTTCTGAATTTGAAACATTACCACTCACAGTTACACTTTCTGTTCCAACGGTAAGTATTACATCCGGATGAATAATCACATTGTTCGTGGCAAATACGAATACTGGAAGAAAAAACAGAAATGAAATTGCAATTAAATATTTCTTCATAATTTTTTCCTAAATTAATCTGATAAAGAATCTTTATCATTTTTCCGACCTAATGTTTCAAACAAGAAAAAATGATGGGTTAATTTAGATTACTGAGCATGGGTTACACATGTTGTCTGGATTGTAGACAAAACATAACAAACTGCCATGTCGCCTACTGCATCCATAGCAGCACCACCAGCAGCAATGCTAGTAACAGTACCCGCATTCGTTCCAGCTGTTATGGTTAATGTACCTCCAGCTGTTGTAACACCAAAAATAATTGCTCTACCTACATCGGCGGAGGTTGGTGCAGCGTTTTCCCATAGATCTACATCTACAGAACCACTTGTCATGTTTACAGCAAAGTAACTTGCTGCCTGAAGTTGAGCTAGTGTTAAATCGCCTGAAGCACTAATTGTTGTACCATTAGTTACCCCATAAGCAGGCGCTACAGCCATTCCGCTAAATGAAATCGCACCATCTGTTGTGTTGCTTATTGTTTCGCCATTTTGCAAGCGAATATCAGCAGTAGCATAAGTAACAGGCTGATAACTGTCTATAGCGGCTGAAAATAGATCCAAACCATAAGTAAATTTAGAACCTGCTGTAGAATTCAGATAACGAACCGCATAAGCTGCTCCAGCATCAAGTTCACTAGAATCACCACCGAGCACTGCCATAACTGCGGCATCCGCAGTACTAGCGGATTCTTCTCCAACTTCACCAATAACTCCCGCCTGCGGATGATCGCTATCTCCACCATCAGAAACATTATATTTACCGATAATACCGGCAACCATACTATCGCCGGCGGCCAAAGTACCCATAACATTGCCCATAACTCCAGCACCATAACCACCCGTGAATTCAGAGAGAGTTGCATCCGCCTCTACTGATTGATCAGACCCTGCCGCGGTAAAAGTTGGGCTTAAAACCAACTTCATGCCAGTGAAAGTCAAATTATTTACACCAGTAGAAGAACTTATAGTAGCTGTATCAGATGTATCGTCTATATTAATAGTCAAATCTTCGTCTGAACCATCGCCTAAACCAAGTAATGTGAGCGCCCCATCACCATCTCCTGTTAATTTAACGCCAGCTGCGCCAATAGTAACATCACTACCAGTCACAGTAAGATCACCAGAAACAGCAACCATGCCATCTGTCGCATTAGTAATGGTTTCGCCATTTAACAAGGTTAGCGATGTTGTTGAAGCAACACCACCAAGTTGAATAACACCATCTGTGGCATTACTGATGACTTCTCCATTAAGAAGAGTCAATGTGGTAGTCGTAGCACCACCAAGAAATGTTCCTAAACCTGTGAAAGTTGATGCTCCTGTTACAGCGAGTGTACTACTTAATGTAGCAGCACCTGTAAAAGTTGATGCTCCTGTTACAGTCAATGTACCACCGGCTGAAACATTTCCAGTTAGTGTACTTGCACCTGTTACATCAAGGGTCCCACCAGTCGTTATGTTTGTACTAATTGTCGTTGCGGCGTTAACACCGGCAAAAACAAAAAGAAACGATAAAACGATAGACAAAACAACTGAAAATGTTTTGTCTTTTCTAAAAATATTTTTCATATTTCTTAAACATTCTGTCATGTTTAATAGACAGTAATGTATATAATTAAACTATTAATAATTAGTAATAAAAGAATCCCGAGTCAATAAACTCGTAACAGTTCAATAGCTTGGAATCACTTGAGGTAATATATATACATATGGCATATACAATAAATCCAATGCTTCCAAAAGTGAGAATGGAAGCTGTGAGATTAGTAAAACATAAGAAATGG
>Ga0172370_10000363_pt1 | contig 71055 bp, 80 predicted proteins | sample LakKiv5m_FD_114538 | JGI IMG/M metagenome (GOLD analysis project Ga0172370, IMG submission 114538) | Freshwater microbial communities from Kabuno Bay, South-Kivu, Congo - kab_022012_11.5m | ecosystem: Environmental > Aquatic > Freshwater > Lake | place: Democratic Republic of the Congo... | reverse complement strand
GGAAACATCACATCAAGCATTGTTACAACAGGTCTTCCAATTGATACTTCGGTACTCGGAACATACACGATCAGATACAACGTATCCGACTCTCTCGGACTTGCGGCAATTGAGGTTACAAGAGTTATCACGGTTCAGGCTGGAGTTGTTCCTCCTCCGACTCCTCCGACTCCGCCAACTCCTCCTGGTCCATCAGGCGGATGTGTAGGATGTGGTGGGGGCCCTCTTGATATAAGAATAGTTATTTTTAATGAGAAAGTCGTAAAAATAAATGAAAATAGTGCTCTTGTAACATGGAATACTAATTTGCCGGCAACGAGTCGTGTGGCATATGGTTTGTATTCGTTTAAAAATAAAACAATAGAAAAAAATAAAGAAGATTACGGTTATGGGAATACCACAGCAGAATTTACCGCGCTTACAAAATCTCATACCATGTTAATTACGAGTCTTATTCCTGGAGTAAAATATTATTTTAGACCAAATTCTGATAATAGTAATTCAGAAAGAATAGCAGGTATAGAATTAGAGTTACCAATATCTCCGGTTGCAGGACAGTGCAATTATTTATTGGAATTTTTACAAATTGGCGCCAACAATAATACACAAGAAGTAATAAAACTTCAGAAATTTTTAAGGGACTATGAAGAATTTAAAAATCTGGAAATAACTGGAGTATTTGATCAGAAAACATTTGATGCAGTGTCTCAATTTCAAGTAAAATATGGTTCGGATATTTTATCTCCTTGGAAACATAAAGAATCAACCGGATTTGTTTACATAACCACTAAGAAAAAAATAAATGAAATTTATTGTGAGAAAGAGTTTCCACTATCTGAAACAGAAAAGGAAGAAATAAAAAGATTTACTGAGGAAAGAGAAAAAGTAATTCAAGAAGCCGAAAAAGAAGGTCTTAATGTAGGTCAAATAATCGGTCAGGCAGAAGAAACAAAGGAGGAGACATCTTTAGCGATGGTTCAGGTGACACCAACGACCACTTCTTCGGTTGTGGTAACCGGAGTAAAAAATTTAGTCGCCGGCGTTGCGCAAATTTCTGAACAGATGGTCAATTCTCTAGAAGAAGTCGCGAAGAGCACGGCGAAGGGAGTCTATAATGGAATAGGTTTTATAAAAAGAGGTTTTTCAGATATATTTTTAAAACAAAATTAAAAATAAATTTTTAAAAATCTTGTCCTGTTATAAAAACTGGACAAGGTTTTTATTTATTTTGTCATAACTTTGGTAATTCAACCAATAACAAAGTTATTAACATATTGTGATTTAATTTGAACATGTTATCTTTTAGACGGAGAAGTTTTTTAATTTTTCAACAAGGAGGATAAATGTCTCAAGAATTTAAATCAAGAAAATTTATTTATTCTCTAAAAAAATTTCTTGAAATAGAAATTAAAGATAGAGTAGAAAACAGGGAACACGAAAAATATTTTTTTGTTTTTCAAGCAAAAAAACAACTTTTATTCACTGAAATTTCAAACAGAATAAGAATTTTTCTTAAGGAATATGATTATAAATTTTCACATGAAAACCCGAAGGTAGGTTATACGTTGTTTGTAAATTGCGATAAAAAATTATTTGTCGGAATAAATAACAATTCTGGCCCTCTAAAATCGGGTTTTGGTGAAAGGATTATCATAGACCTCGTTTTTTCAAAAAATTAATGCCGCACGTAAAATAAATAATGTGTGGCATTTTTAATATAAAAAAAGCCGAGATTTATCAAAATCTCGACTTTGTCCTTTTGAGGAATAATTTATATCCGCATAAGGACCCAAGGTGCTTTTTACTTTAAGAACAACATCTTTTGCTGGAGAAACTTGTTTTGAGTTTGTAATGTGTAAAAATAAACTCCTGACGGTAGGTCGGTAGCGTTAAATGGTATTTCATATATACCACTCGTCGGGATGTAATCATTCATTAGTTCAGCGACATTTTGACCAAGTGTATTATAAACATCAATTTTTACATTCGATCCTTCTGGTATTTCAAACCTAATAATAGTTTGAGGATTAAACGGATTAGGATAATTTGCCAATGAATAATTTATTGGCAAATTTTTATCATCAACATCCGTAATCCCCGACACTATCAAAATGCGAGTTTTAGTGTCAGTTAATCCGCCAGCATCCTTAACTGTGTATGCTCGATAAAATGTGCCGTTACCAGGTACAACAAGATTGGTTGTAATTTGAACCTTACCGGTTATATTTCCATCTTCGGCATCAGTTGCCGAGTACCCGGGTTCATAACCAAGATTTGCTGAAGTCAAATATAATGGATTATTGCCAACGAGTGTAATAATCGGAGCAGTATTTACAGGTGGGGGTGGAGGAGGCGGTGAGGTATTAAACAATCCCGTCGCCAACAATTTTCCAAGATCAAAACCAATCAAATCTCCCTCAACCTGTCCGTCATACACAAATTTTAATTTTGCATTACCGGAGAACGAAGAAAGGTTTAATAAAATTGTTCTCCATTTCCAATTAGTTGAACCAGTTGAAGTAGCTGCCCAAACTTGATGCCACGTTACACCATTATTTGTTGATATTAAAACATTATATTTCATATATGAAATATAATATTCATTATATGCAACATCAATGGATAAATTTGTTACACCTGTTAGAGAAAATTGATTCGTTGTAACCGAACCGGTTTTACTTGAATTTTTGTTCCACATTCCAAACCCGATTTTTTGTTGTCCTGCCGGCAACAAATTATTTGGATTTGCCTGATTGGAGGTGGGCGCTTTTGTAGCATCCCAACCTGAAATCGTCCAACCATCTGGAAAACCAGACGGGGGGACTTGCGCTTGCACAAATTGTGCAAGAACAAGAATCATCATGGAAAAAAGGAATATTAGTTTTTTCATTACGCCTCCGCGTAGTTATTTAAGAATTTTTATTTAAATTTCAAAAATCTATATTCAGAGCCATAATATCATATTTATTCAAATAGTCAATACTAAAAATTAAATTGTTTTAGACCTCGTAGTCTAATAATTTAAAAAAGAAAAAATAATTCACACACATTTTTAAATGTGGATAACTTTTGATATTTGTCATCTAACGCCTTTATATGAGCCATTTTAATAAGTGGATAACTTATTTGGTAATGTGGGATAGGGTGGTATATACTTATATACGAGTGGGATAAAGTGGATAGGTGGATAACCATTTTATTCTTCAAATTTAAAATTTCATTAAAAAATTTTAAAAAACGAATTTAGTGTTTTAATCCAAATCTATGCTGATAGGAGAATACACACATACAATTGATCCCAAAAAAAGACTTTCGCTTCCCGCAAAATTTCGTAAGGAGTTGGGAAAGAAAATAGTTCTTACCCGTGGTCTTGATAATTGTATTTTTATTTATTCCACATCCGACTGGCAAAATATTTCAAAAAAATTGTCGGAACTTTCAATGGGTCAAGCTGACTCAAGAGGCTTCAACAGATTTATGTTAGCGGGCGCTACCGAAGTAGAAATAGATGGAGCCGGCAGAGTATTGATTCCTGATTTTTTAAAAGATTTTGCCAATTTGAAAACAAAAATAGTTTTAGTTGGTGTACATAATAGAGTTGAAATATGGAATGACAAAACATGGTCAGAATACAAAAACAGAATTGAAAAACAGGCAGATGCGTTTGCAGAAAAATTAGGAGATATAGGGATGATCTGATTTCGACAAATCATAAAATCATAAAAACAAAAAATTAAATTTCGAAAATTAAATGATTCTATGACAAAACACATTCCAGTTCTTTTAAAGGAAACAATAAAAAATTTAGATTTTAAAAAAGGAAATATATTTTTAGATGCAACGTTAGGGGAGGGTGGACACTCTTTTGAAGCATGCAAGAGTTTGAACGGAGATATAAAAATAATTGGGATAGAAGCCGATTCTGATGCAATAGAAAAAGCTAAAGAAAAATTTTTATCGGATGATATTACAAAAAAATCAGATTTTGTCTTTGTAAAAGAAAATTTTAAAAATCTAGATAAAGTTTTAAAAGAATTAAAAATAGAAAAAGTTGACAGGGTGCTATTTGATTTAGGAATAAGAAGCGCGAATTTAGATGAGTCAAAAAGGGGCTTTTCATTTCAAAAGGATGAACCGCTAATAATGACTCTTTCAAAAAATTCCGAATTTGAAAATTTTACAGCGGAAGAAATAATAAATGAGTGGGAAGAAGAAAATATAGCCGATGTTTTATACGGATACGGTGAAGAAAGTTTCGCAAGACAAATTGCAAAAAATATAGTTTTAAAAAGAAAAATCAAACCAATCAAAACGACATTTGAATTAATTGAAATAATTTCATCATCAGTACCAAAAGGATATAAAAACAAGAAGACACATTTTGCGACAAAAACATTTCAGGCATTGAGAATCGCGGTTAACAATGAAGTAGAAACATTAAAAGAAGGTATAGAAAAGGCATTTTATATTTTAAATAAAAGCGGAAGACTGGGGGTCATATCTTTCCATAGTATAGAAGACAGAATAGTAAAAAGATTTTTTAAAGAAAAAATATTAGAAAAAACAGGAGTTTTGGTAACAAAAAAACCAATAATTCCACAAAACGGGGAAGTTGTCGAAAACCCCCGCTCAAGAAGTTCAAAATTAAGAGTAATTATAAAAAAATAAAATGACACAAATAGCACAAAGTATAAATATGAGTTTTGGTTCAATGAGCAATGTTATAAATAATGAAATCGCGAAAACAGGCAAAATAGAGAAAAAAATCTTTTATATTTTAATTGCTATTTTATTTATTTTATTTATGTTTTATGGCTACTTTGTTAATCAAACAATACATAATATTGTAAAAAGAGAAAGTATGGAAAGTGAAATTAAGGTAATAAATTCAAATATAAGTGAATTAGAATTGAAATATTTATCAATAAAAAATAATTTGACCCTGGATTATGCTTATTCAATTGGTTTTTTGGAGGCAAAAAAAATAAATTACATATCTAAAAAATCAGAAGTTAATAATCTGACGTTCCATGGCGGAATCAAATAGTTCATCCAGAATAAGAACCATTTCATTTATTATTTTGCTGGTTTTTATTATTTTAATTGCCAAACTCTATTCTATTCAAATCATCAACGGTGAGGATTTTTCGTTAAGCGCAAATAAACAATATACAAATCCTAGTCAAAATATTTTTGACAGGGGGGCTATTTTTTTTCAAGACAAAAATGGAATAAATATATCGGCGGCGACACTAAAATTCGGTTTTTTTCTTACCATAAATCCCGGTTTAATAGACGATAAAGAAAAGACATATAAAAAATTATCTGAAATAACAGAAATTGATGAAAAATTATTTTTTGAAAAGGCAAACAAAAAGGACGATACATATGAAGAAATAAAAAAACGTTTAACTCCGGAAGTTGCACAAAAAATAATTGATTTAAAATTAAAAGGTGTAAATTTATATAAAGAAAGATGGAGGTTTTATCCAGGCAATGAATTGGCAAGCAATGTGATCGGTTTTATGGGATTTCAGGGCGATACTTTTGCCGGCAGATACGGCATTGAAAATTATTATGAAGATGTTTTAACTCGCGGAGACAAGGATATTTATAGTAATTTTTTTGCAGAAATTTTTTCGGACATAAACGAGTCAATAATTGGCGGAAAACAAAAAAAAGAGGGGGATATAATAAGTTCAATAGAACCCATAGTTCAAGGATTTTTAGATAAAAAATTATCAGAAGTTAACAAAAAGTGGAATTCAAGAAAAACTTTTGGCGCCATTATAAATCCTGTCACAGGGGACATTTATGCTATGGGTGTTTATCCTAATTTTGACTTAAATAATTTTAGTGAACAGAAAGACGCTTCAATTTTTTCAAATCCAATGGTTGAAAATGTCTTTGAAATGGGTTCAATAATTAAACCACTTACAATGGCGTCTGGACTTGATGTTGGAGTTGTTACTGCTGACACGGAATACAACGACAAAGGTTTCTTGCTTTTAAACGGAGCTAAAATTTCAAACTATGATGGAAAGGGAAGAGGCAAGGTCAATATGCAAGAAGTTTTAAATCAATCATTAAATACCGGTGTCGCTTTTGTTGTTAATAAATTGGGAAACCAAAAATTTGCTGAATATATGAAAAATTTTGGTATAGGTGAGGAAACTGGGATTGATTTACCAAACGAGGCGGTTGGAATCGTAAACAACTTAGATAGTCCGAGAGATTTGGAATATGCGACCGCATCTTTTGGACAGGGGATAGCCATGAGCCCGATAGAAACAATTAGAGCGCTTTCTGTTTTGGCAAATGGAGGTTTATTAATCACACCCCATGTCGTAAAAAAAGTTGAATATGATTCAGGTTTATCAAAAACAATTAGAGGGGAAACTGACAAAAGGGTAATCAAAAAAGAAACTTCAGATGAAATAACAAGAATGCTCGTAAAAGTTGTTGACACGGCTCTTCTTGGAGGAACGGTTAAAATAGAGAAATACAGTATTGCCGCAAAAACAGGAACCGCACAAATCCCAGATCTGCAAAATGGCGGATATTATGAAGACAGATTTTTACATTCATTTTTTGGCTATTTTCCGGCTTACAATCCGAAGTTTCTTATATTTTTAATGACAATAGAACCAAAAGAAGCAAGTTTTGCTTCTCATACATTAACTCAGCCGTTTATAGATACAGTTAAATTTTTAATAAATTATTATGAAGTTCCTCCGGATAGATAAAAACAAAAATAGTAAAAAATCTAAAAATCTTTATTAAAAATACAAAAAATGTATAATCTTTATGTTTTGGCCTCATCGTCTAACGGTTAGGACAACGGGTTCTCAATCCGTCAATCGGAGTTCGATTCTCCGTGAGGTCACCAAATATAAAAATAAAACCCCGCGTTGGCAGGGTTTCAATTAAAATTACCTCAATAAACTTTCTAATTCACGCATTTTACAGCACATACTTATTTCTGCCACTCCTTCTTTCCTGCGGCAAAAAACTAATTTGTCTGTTGTGTCGTCTACGTTTACAGCGCGGAAACAATTTAAAATTCTTTCCGGGGTTTTAATGTCATTTTCCAAAAAACATATTCTCGCGCCCAGCATTCCAACCACTCTAATTTTAGATGACGGGATTGAAAATTGAAGCGATCTTAACAATAATTCCGTATTAACAACATTATTTCTAATTATTGTTACGGAAATTTCGTTTTGTCTAACTGGCGACATGTTTTTTGATAACATACAATAACTCTCCTTTTGGTTTTCCCTGTTGGTTTAAAGATCGGTTTTTTAAAGTCTATCGCCATTATAAGCCCTAATTTTTAAAATGTCAACCAAAAACTTGACAAATATTTTAGTTATGATATCATGAAAAAAGAATTTAAAAAGGAGTATAGATGGAAAATCTGGAACCACATGAAATTGCAACCATTATCGGTTCTATTGAGTTTGTTGTGATTTTTTTATCTTTATTGGCCGATAACGATTGGTCAATAAAAGAGCTTTGGGCAAAACTTTAGTTTTGCCCACAATGACGCAAAATTTTTCAAATTTTGCGTCATTCTTGTTTTATTTTTAAAAATCGTGTAATATGTTTTCTAATATGAATGAATTCGCGGTAATAAAAACAGGCGGAAAACAATACAAAGTCTCAAAAGGGGACGTTATTAATATTGAAAGAATAAAGAGTGAAAATGAACCTAAAGCAGGAGATAAGATAATATTTGATGATGTTTTGATGGTTGATAATGGGAAAGATACAACATTGGGAAATCCTTATATAAAAGGAGCTAAAGTTGAAGGAACACTGGAAACTGAAGGGAAAGGGAAGAAAATAATGGTTATAAGGTACAAAGCAAAGAGCAGGTATTTTAAAAAAAAAGGACACAGACAACCGTTTTTTAAAGTAAAAATAGAATCTATAAAATAAAGGCTTGATTCAAATCAAGTCTTTATTTGTAATATTTATGGCAACCTAAAAATCTTAAAATTTTTTGAGATATAATTTTTACACTAAATATACCTATAGTGTTATTTTGTGTAAAATTATATAATTATATGATAGGTGATATGTTAAAAGAGGATAAACAAAAAATAATAAATATATCTAAATTAATTTTAAAAATCCTTTTTTCTTTATCTATTAGTGTTGCATTAATTTCTTTACCAAAATTGGCACAAGTTACAGAATTATTTGAAACTGATAAAAAATATCGAAATAAATTTAATCGTGAAATTTATAGATTAAGGAAATACGGCTATATAAAAACATACAAAAAAGGAGGTGAGGTGGTTTTAGATATAACCAAAAAAGGACTAAAACTGGTTAAAAAGTATAACTTCAAGGATATAAAATTAAGAAAAGAAGATAAATGGGACAAAAACTGGAGAATGGTTCTATTTGATATTCCTGAAAATAAAAAATTGGCGAGGGTATCTTTAAAAAGAAAACTTGAACAACTTGGTTTTTTAAGATATCAAAAATCTGTTTTTATATATCCATATTCTTGTAAAGATGAAATTGATTTTATATCAGATTATTTTGAGGTAGAGAATTTTGTTAATTACATAGTTGTTAAAAGGATAAATGATGATAAAAAATTTAGGAAATATTTTGACATATAAATTCATGCGCATAATATTTAATATATTAACATACAGGATTGTTTTTACACTTTTTACCACTATAGTAACTAAAAGTGTAAAAATGTTTGGAATAAAAAAATTGGCAAAATTGCCAAAATTTATATAACTTGATTGATATAAATTTGATTTTTAAATTCTGTTTTTGAGGGCATTTTTTATTGTTTCAGAATCAATATATTCAAGTTCTGTTCCTGTAGAAAGTCCGCGCCCTAGAATTGATATTTTGAGAGAATATTTTTTTACAATTGTTGCTAAAAGTTTATTTATGAATTCCATAGTATTTTCTCCTTCTGTATTCAAACTTGTGGCAATTATAATTTCTCTCAAACCATTTTTAACAGAATCTTCAATCTTTTTCAACAACTCCTTGCTTCTTATTTTTTGCTCGGGATTTTTTTCAAAAACTGAAATATTTCCTCCAAGAACAAAATATAATCCCTTATAAATTCCACTTTTTTCAATATTTTCCAAGTCGGTATCTTTTTCCACCAACATTATTATTGAAAAATCTCTGTTTTTATCGGAACAAATTTTACATAATTCTTCTTTATTTTTATCGGTTGGGAAGAAACGATGACAAGAATCACACATTGAAATTTCATTTTTTAATTTACCAAGCACATCAATAAGTTCGTTCAAATAATCATTTCCTTTAATAAGTAAAAAAAAGACAAATCTTTTTGACTGCCTTGGACCTATTCCCGGAAATTTTGAAAAAATTTCTACTGCTTTTTCTAAAATATTCATATATTTTTTAAAACTCTTCGATGGTGTCAACGTCTTGTCCCTGTGACTCATCTTCAAAACCTTTTTTCTCTACACTTAAAAATGTAGCTCTTCTGTCGTCAAAATATAGATCAATTTTACCCGTTGGTCCATTTCTATGTTTTTCTATCAACAATTCGGCAATGTTTGGTTTGTCCGAATCTTCTTTATATTTGTCTTCTCTGTGTATGAACATAACTACGTCTGCGTCTTGTTCAATAGAACCGGAATCCCTTAAATCTGACAATCTTGGTTTTCCACCCCTTTGTTCAACTGCACGTGACAATTGAGACAATGCAATAACAGGAACATCAAGCTCTCTTGCGAGCGTTTTTAACGAACGCGATATTTCCGTAACCTGATTTACCATTGAATCGGAATTTTTTGCCCTTCCTGTTGGCATCATTAATTGCAGATAGTCAACAATTATAAGTTTTATATCTTTTTCACTTTTTAACCTTCTTGCAACGGATCTCATTTTTGTAATTGTATTTCCAGGCTGATCGTCTATAAAAATAGGAGCTTTAGATAACCGGTCCAGAGAGTCTCTTAAACGTCCAAAATCGTCCTCTGTGGTGATTTTACCAGTTCTTAGTTTCCATGCATCAACGTGCGATTCGGCCGATAGCATTCTATCTACAAGTTGTTGTGAGCTCATTTCAAGCGAAAAAATACACGTTGCGTTTCCATGGTCAACGGCCGTTTTTCTTGCTATATCAAGTGCAAGAGAAGTTTTTCCCATTGAAGGTCGCGCCGCCAAAATTACCAAATCGGATTTTTGAAAACCGGATAATTTATTATCCAATTCAATAAAACCACTTGATATTCCTCTCAAATCTGTTCCGGATTTGTGTAATCTGTCCATTCTGTCCCACGCCTCTCCGAGTTCATCTTTCAAATGAACATATGGTCTTATTTTTGAAAGATTTGTCACATTAAATATTTTTTTTTCTGCTCTATCCAACAGTTCGTCAATTTCTTCTTCATCGATGCCTTCGTCATAACCCATTGTTGAAATATGACTCGCTGCTTCTATCAAGTTTCGCATTTTATATTTATTGTAAATAATTTTTGTATAGTAAAGTGCGTTCGCCGCGCTCGGAACAATGGTTACAAGTTCTGTGAGATAGCTTCTTCCGCCAATTCTCTCAAGTTTTTTCTTTTCGTTTAATTTTGACGAAACGGACAATAAATCAATTGGGTCGCCCTTTGACATTAAATCAAGCATTGTTTGAAAAATTATTTTATGTTTTTCAGAATAAAAACATTCTGGCATTAATATATCCGAAACCTCGTGAATAACTTCCGGTTTTAACATAATAGAACCAAGTAATGCTTTTTCAGCTTCTATATTTTGTGGCGGGACTCTTAGTTCTGTTAAATTTTCTTTAGTTATCATTAATGAGATTCTAACATAGTGATGTTCGGTGGGAAACAGATAAAAAACTATAAAAGTTGAAATTGTGTGAACTGGTGGGGATAAGAATAAATACAAAGTTAAAAAATCAAAATAAAAAATTCTAAAACAAAAAGCAAAAAATACCATTTTTAGCCATATTTTAGAAAAAGGATTGACAAATAAATTTAATTATGTTATCATATATATGGAAATTAAAATGTAGTTATTTGATACAAAAAATTGAAATATTTTTAAAATAAAGGAAAAGTGAAATGAAAAAACATTATTATTTTGCGCAAGCAACAGTCGAGTATGTAGACAACATTGTGGATAGCGTTACAGAGTTCATTCAGGGAATTTTTGAGCTTACCCAAAATGACGATGATCCAAGATTTTTTCTAGGTATTGAATTTCAATTACATAGAGAATTAAAAAAATCTTTTTTGGGTCGTCTCCCATACGTTGAAGAAGATCAAGTTAAATCTGTGAAGGTTGCATCGATTTCTCATTTAAATTGAGCTTTTCTCAAAGCTGACGATATAAATATCGTCGGCTTCTTCTTTTATTTCTTTAAAATAATAAATCCATCTTTTGTATCTTTCAGTTCATAACCGGATTCTTCTATTTCTTTACGAATTTTGTCTGCTTTTTCCCACTCTTTATTTTTTCTTGCCAATTCGCGCTCTTGTGCGAGTTTTCTTATTTCCTTCGGAATTTCTTCTTTTTTTAATTCAGACAATCCTAAACCAAAAATTTTATCAAATTCAAACAACGTTGTTTTTTTGTCGGGGTTTAAAACAGACTCATCTTTAATTAACTTCCACATCAAAGCAATGGCCTCAGGAATTGCTAAATCATTTTCTAATATTTTTTTGAATTCACTTATATATTTTTTATGAATTTTTCCGAAATTATTGCCGAATTCGTTATAAAAATCATAAAGTTTTTCTAAAGCACTTTGTGCTCCAACAAGAGCTTCCCAAGAAAAATTCATTTCTGAACGATAATGAGAGGTTAAAGTCAAATAACGATAGGAAAGTGGGTTTATATTTTTTTCTTTTAATGTATCAAGATTGATTACATTTCCAAGTGATTTGGACATTTTTTCTTCTTTCATATTTAAAAATCCACCATGAAACCAATATTTCACGAATTTTTCTCCCGTGAATGCTTCTGTTTGTGCAATTTCATTTGTATGATGAGGAAATATTAAATCAGTCCCTCCGGTGTGAATGTCAAAACTGTTACCCAAACATTTTGTAGACATTGCTGAACATTCTATATGCCATCCAGGACGCCCTTTTCCGATTTTTGTATCCCAATAAATTTCTCCATCATCTTTATCGTAAAATTTCCACAATGCAAAATCCTGCGGATTGTCTTTTTCATATTTATCATTTTTTGTTACGGATTTTGATTCAGAGATATTTTTTAAACCCGCAAGTTGTCCGTAATTTTTGGATTTTTGAATTGAAAAATAAATTCCGTCGTTTGTTTTGTAAGCATAGCCATCTTCAATCATTTTATTTATCATCAGAACCATTTTTTCTATATTTTCCGTCGCTCTTGGTGTTGTGGTAGGTATTTCTATATTTAATGCCATTAAATCATCGAAAAATAGTTTTTCATATTTTTTTGTTATTTCTTTCTGTTTATCTTTATTTCCTGAACTTTCTTTAATTATTCTGTCATCAATATCAGTTATGTTCATTACATGATTTATTTTATATCCTAAAAAAATAAGAGCTCTTTTTAAAATATCAGTAGAAATAAATGTGCGAAGATTTCCTATATGAGCGCGAGAATATACTGTCGGCCCACAAGTGTAAATACCCACATTTGTTGGGTTTATTGGTTTAAAATTTTCAACTTTTCGCGATAAAGTATTGTAAATTTTCATGTTTAAATTATAACATTAAGAATGTGAAATCGTAAAAATATCCCGCAGGTTTATTTCTTTAGTTACAACCTCGTTTTTAATCTCAATAAAATTCAGAATAAAACCGGATTGTTTTTATAACAACTCGGTTTTATTATTTTCGCATTTTGGTTCGCGTATAACCCGCATTAGGACAAATGTCTAACTATAACCATTTTTTCATCTTGGCTATAATAAATGTAAATATCGCACCCAAAAACATAAATCCTACGACGATAAGCCAGTCATTACTTGAACCTACTATTGGAGTATTGATTGTATTTATTTGAAAAAAACCGGAAATTATGGAAAATGGGAGAAAAATAAAAGCAAAAATTGTAATCGTTTTCATTATTTCATTTTGTTTTGTTGAAAGAAGGGAATTGTTCGTTTCCCTTAACTCATACAAAACCTCCTTATTTTTTTGAATATTATTCATTATTTTATTTTCTTCTGAAATTACCGATTCTATAAAATATGTAAAGTTGGTCCCGAAAAAATTTCCTGCAAATTTCTTAAATGAATCTAAAACCTCATCGTGTAAAGACATCGTTTGATTAAAATCCAACAAAACACGCCCAACCTCTGACATTTCTTGCACCATTTCTCTTTCTTTACCTTTAAAAATATCGTCTTCAATCCTTTCCATCCTTGAAGTGGTATATTCCATTTCGTTGGAAACAGATTTGTAAATTTTATTTATCATATGATAAAAAATAAAACCTGCATGACCTCCGAATTCTCCTTTTTCCAAGACGGAATTTATTTCAAATGTTTTTGAAAAACTATGCATGGGATCAATCTTGTCATATCTTGTTGTAATTATAAAATCTTTGCCCATTATAAAATCAATTTCCTGATTTCTATTTTTTCCGAAGTGAGAATGTTTTGAAACAGGGAAGTGAAGTATTAAATAAATATAATTATCGTATAATTCAACTCTTGGTTTTATAGTTGGCAAAAGAAGCTCGTTTGCCACAAAAGGATGTATTGAATACTCATCCATTAATTTCCTGATCTCGTCTTGTTTTGGAGATTCAATATCAATCCAAGTTAAATTTTTATATTCGTATTTTATTATCATATGAAAATTATAACATAACAAAAAAAACATGAAAACAATTATGTGATTTGCGCGGGCAATTATATTTTGAGATAATGTTATCCAAATGAAAAAAATATTTTTAAATAAAATTTCCATCACGATTTATATTTTAGTCTTTGCCGGTATTGTTTTTTTTGCCGGGTTTTATTTTGGTGAGAAAAATATACCTGAAATACAAAAAGTTGATATTTCTGTATTAAATAAAACCAATGAAATGCCGAATAGTGTTGATTTTGCGGAATTTTGGGGAGTTTGGAATCTTTTAAATGAAAAATTTGTTTCATCAACCACCACAACAAAAATAGGCAATCAAGAAAAAGTTTGGGGAGCAATACAGGGTCTAACAAATTCTTTAGGTGACCCATACACTGTATTTTTTCCTCCAAAAGAGGCTGAAATTTTTCAGACAAGCATAGCTGGTAATTTTTCTGGGGTTGGGATGGAAATAGGTATAAAAGACGAACAACTTATCGTTATAGCTCCGTTGAAAGGAACCCCAGCAGAAAAAGCCGGTATGCGCGCAGGTGATAAAATTATTAATATTGATGATAAAAATACATTTGGCTTGACAGTTGACGAAGCTGTTCAAAAAATAAGAGGAGAAAAAGGAACAAAGGTAAAACTGACGGTGTTTAGAAAGGGAATTGATAAACAGTTTGATGTAGAGATAATTCGTGACACCATAACAATTCCGACAATTGACACGAAATTAAGAGAAGATGGAGTTTTTGTTATAAGTTTGTATAATTTTTCGGCGGTTTCTCCAGACCTATTTAGAAATGCTTTAAACGAATTCGTAAATTCAAAGTCTGATGAGTTAGTTCTTGATTTAAGGGGAAACCCCGGCGGTTATTTGGAGGCGGCGGTGGATATGGCAAGCTGGTTTCTTCCTGTCGGTAAAGTTGTTGTGACAGAGGATTTTGGCGAAAAAAATAAAGAAGAAAACAAAATACATAGGAGTTCCGGACATAATGTTTTTGATAAAAATTTAAAAATGATTATTTTAATAGACAGCGGTTCCGCTTCGGCGTCTGAAATTTTAGCGGGAGCGTTAAGAGAACACGGAATTGCAAAATTGGTCGGAACAAACTCCTTTGGCAAGGGGTCTGTTCAGGAACTTGTTGATATAGGAAAGAAAAAAGCGTCATTAAAAATAACAGTTGCAAGATGGTTAACGCCGGATGGAAAATCAATCTCGGATGGCGGGATTACCCCGGATTATAAAATTGAATACACTGTAAAAGACAAAGAAAATGGTATTGACCCACAAATGGATAAGGCGGTTCAATTACTTAAAAAAATGTAAAAAACTAATGGAATACAAAATTTATGCGCATTATATTATTAAAAGATATTCCTAAAATAGGACATAAAAACGATGTTAAAAATGTGTCTGACGGATACGCACAAAATTTTTTATTTCCGCAAAAATTGGCAAAAATCGCCACGGAAGAAATTATAAAAGAAATCGAAGAAATGAAAAAAAGAGGCGAGTCTGAAAAAAAAATGAGAGAAGTACTTATAAATAAAGAAACCGACAAATTAAATAACACCATTTTGGAAATAAAGTCAAAATTAAATGAAAGAGGGCATCTATTCGCTGGAGTTCATGTAGAAGAAATATCAAAAGAATTGGAGAAAAAAATAAAAATAAAAATAGATCCGGAATATATTCAACTTGAACAACCTATAAAAGAGGCAGGAGAACATGAAGTAAAAATTAAAATAGGGGAGAGAGAAGTAAAAATTAAAATTGTAATAATTGGTAAATAAAAACCAATTAAATCTCACACTCATCTTGTTTACAAATAAGTGGCGGAATTGACTTTATATAAAAATATAATATAATAAATATAAATTAATTAAAATGTTCATTAAATATTTGGAGGTGTAAAGTGGGAAATTTTGAATTAATATTGATACTTTCTATTTTGTTTATAATGTTCACTGTTTGTGTAATTTTTGGATTTACAACTCTTATAATCTTTTTATTTACATGTATAGAAGGTGATAAGAAAAGAAGTATAAAAAACTTTAAGAATCTAATAAAATTCGTTCATTCTCAAAATAGTTTTAAAAAAAGATTTTTTTTCTACGGACTTGGATATTTGGAAATTAGGTCTGTGGAGATAACACTTTTTGTAATGAGCTTTATATGTCCAGTTATAGCTTTTAAATTATATCAGATGTTAGATTTTGATTTTTTAAAAATAACTCTAATACTTTCAACCGTCTTGTGTGTTTTAAATTTTCTTGCGCACGGAACTTCCAATGAAATTCTAAAAAATCTAAAAGATGCAGAGAGTTAAAACAAAAAGGACCTCTTTATGAGGCCCTTTTATTTTTTATATAATACTCACGATTTTTTTTATAACAACTTTTCCATCAAATCTTTTCTTTCTTTTATCTTTAAATTCTACCTTCCCGTCAGATAAAGCAAAAAGAGTATGATCTTTACCGACTCCGACATTTTTTCCTGCGACATATTTTGTTCCTCTTTGTCGCACGATTACATTGCCGGTTTTTACAACTTGTTTGTCGTGCAATTTAACACCCAAATATTTGGGCTGTGAATCTTTTAGATTTTTTGCTGAACCGCCTGCTTTACGATGGGCCATAAATAATTATAAAATCATAAAATCAAAATAAGTTTTAACAATTACGATTTTTATATTAAAATAATGTAATGAGTATATATGAAATAGGGAATAAAATCAAGGATATTTGGAATAATAAAATAACAGAAATGAGCAGTGAGGTATTTGTGGTCACATTGATTATTTTAGTTGGGCTTGCCGGTTTTGGTTTGGGCAGATTGTCTGTTTTAGACGGACAAAAATCGCCAATAAGCATTCAAAATATAAATTCCAATAAGGTGTCAGCGGGTGTCGCAGATTCTCTCGGAGATGTACAAGGCAACGATAAAGAAAATATTACAGGCGTCGTGGTTGCTTCAAAAAATGGAACGAAGTATCATTATCCTTGGTGTTCCGGTGCAAAAAGCATAAATGAGTCAAATAGGATATCTTTTTCCTCTATTAAAGAGGCAAGAAAGGCTGGATATATGCCGGCGTCAAATTGTAAAGGACTTAAATAATTATTAGTTTATAACAAAAAATATGGAAAGAAAAAAAATATTTTTATCAAAGACAGATAAAAAAATAGGTGGGGTATGTGGAGGACTAGGGGAGACATTTGATATTGATCCGACACTTATTCGTCTCGTTTGGATTTTTTTATCTATTGTGACAGGGGTTTTTCCAGGAGTTGTCGCTTATATTCTTTCTTGGATGATTATTCCAAAAAAATAATAAATCTTATTTCTGTGCGCGATAGGAGAGTGGTTTAAAAGGGTATCAAAAGAAAGATATATAGTGTCGCACAATATTTCTTTTGCGACACTGCCTTAATAATAAATGGTAAAAAGAACTCCCCTGACTCAGCTTAGCTTAATTTATCGTCTCTTTGAAGTAAAAAGCGCCCTTAGGGCGCTTTTTACTTATTTTTAAATCTATTTCTATGTCTGAGTTTATTTCTTCGTCTCCTCTTTACAGACTTTCTTTTATTTTTTAATTTTGTTCCCATAATATTATAAAAATGCCCTTCTTAATTTACTTCTCCATAATTGTGTCTATAAAGCATATTTTACCTTATTTTGTTTTCTGAAGCAATAAAAAATGATCAAAGACAAGCAAAATTATTAATTTCCACCAGTATTCACACTTGGAGTGTTGGTTTGAAGGTCAGTCGGTTCACCGGCTTTTATTTTTTCCATATTACTTGTGAATGCGCTCCAAATCAAATTAATAAACACATCATTCCAAAGATATAATACAGGTGCCTTTAAATAATTATTCCACACATTCACGGCAAATCCCCAAACATATCTTAAATTTCCTTGAGTTTGATCTGAATCAATGAATGTTTTTATATCAAAACCAAGATAACTTAAAACAAGGATTACGATTACTATTAAAATTATAAGTTTGATGAATCCCCCGCTCGTTTGTTTTTTTGTCCACATGTTATTTTTAAAAAATTAAAATTGTTGAATTAAATAAAATCTTAATTAGATATATTTTAAATTTATAAACAAATTATTGCAAATAATTAAGTGGATTTAGATAAGCATTTAAGGGTGCTACCGGCATTTTAATATTACTGCAATTTGTTGTTTTTTTTATATCTCCAAGACGAACAATTTTAACACCCTGCGTGGCATAAACGGTCAAATGAAGGTGCGGACCAGTAGAATATCCTGTATTTCCTGAATATCCTATCGTATCCCCAGTGTTTACCGTTTCTCCCGTGTTAACTTTTATCAAAGACAAATGCGCATACAAAGTTGAAAGCCCGTTTTCATGTTTAATTAGAACCCATTTCCCGTAGGAGTAACATCCTTTTTGCAAATCCGTGTTTCCGGTTCCCGTGACTATTCCACCGAGAGATGCCTTAACTCTTGTACCAACAGAAGCCCTAAAATCAATCCCATTATGTCCATTTCCGTTATAAGCATTTGTGGTTCTGGAAAAAGAAGTATCACCAAAATATTGCGTTATAAAAATATTATCAAGCGGCCACGCTAAAACGCCTGCCGCCGATTTTGGAATGCTATTCGGATCTATGGTTATTCGTAATTCCGACTCCAAATCCAAAAGTTCTTTTTCAAATTGATCTTTCAATCTTTGTTTCTCGGACAGCATATTTATATAATTTGATTCTTTATTTTTTGTTTGGTTTAAAAGATTTGCCTGCTCTGTCTTGTTATAATCAACAATTTTTTTTTGGTCTGAAAGTTGCACATTTAAATTTGCCAATTCTCTTCTCTTTTGTTCCTCATCGGATTTTTTGTTTGTATATTCTTCTTTCAAAAGACGAAGTTGTTCCATATTTTCTTTTGTGCTTGATTGAAATCTTTCAAGTTCTTCAACAATAGTCCAAAAGTCCGACATTTTGTTGTATTCCAAAACTATTTCAATTAAAGAATTGGAATCGTATTCATTTATTCTTCTGATTGATTCTGAAAGTGCATTGACTCCCCTCTGTATCCCAGTTTTTTTGTCGGTTATTTCTATAGCCAATTGTTTTATTTTTAAATCTGTTGCACTTATTTTGTTTTGTGTAATTTTTATGTCGGTTGCCAATTTTTTTTGAGATATCTCCAAAAGCTTAATAGCATTTTGTAAAGTATCTTTTTGTTTTCCTATTGAGTCCAATTCGTTCTGATATTTTTGAATTTCTCTTTCAAGATCTTTTATTTGAATATTTCTGTCATCTATTTTTGTTCGTAGTTCTGTTATAGTCTCTCCACTTACAAAAGAGCTTGTTATAAAAAAACACAAAATAAAAAGGAGTAAGAACGGGATATAATTTATTTTTGAACGGTTTGGCATTTGTTATATTTTTTTCGATATTTTTTCTATGGCTGATTGTATTCTTTCTATTGTTTCTTTTTTACCCAAAATGGACGCCAAAATAAATGGGTCCGGAGATTTTTCAAGTCCAGACAGGGAATATCTCATTGGCCAAAGTACCCCGCCTCTCCCCTTTTCTGTCGCAAAATTCCATACGGCATCTTTTATTGTTGTTGAATTAAAATTATTATCTTTTATTTTATTTATTAAATTCAAAATATTTTCCAAATATTTTTTTGTGTTTTCAATATTTTCTTCTTTCCAGACAAGTGATTCAATTTTATACTCAGGTATTGTAAAAAGATATTTTAGCTCTCCCCTTTCGTGCATCTTCTTTATGTCTTCAAATTTCTCTACCCTTTCTTTTATTACAGGAATAATTTTTTCTATTTTTTTGTCATAGTTAGGAAGTTTTTTAATTTCTTCAGGCATAAATTCATTTACGAAAGAAATAAATTTTTTGTCAGGAAGCATTTGTATATATTTTTTATTTATCCAATTTAATTTTTCAATATTAAAAACTGCTCCACCTTTTTGGACTTTTTCAATATTAAAATCTTTCAAAAACTCTTTCATTGTTAAAATTTCTCTGTCATCACCAGGATTCCATCCTAAAAATGCCAAAAAATTTATTATTGATTCTGACAAATATCCTTCATTTTTATATTCAACAACATTTACGGCGCCGTGTCGTTTTGAAAGTTTAGATTTATCCGGAGATAAAATTAACGGAATATGAGCATAAACTGGTCTTTGTGCTCCAATTGCTTCTTGAATTAAAATTTGTCTCGGAGTATTTGATATGTGATCTTGTCCTCTAATTATGTGAGTTATTCCCATTTCGTGATCGTCTATAACATTCGTTAGATGAAAAATTGGAGTTTCAATATCTTTTGCAATAACAAAATCACCCAAGTCGGTTGTATCAACTTCTACATCCCCGACAATTAAATCATTGAATATTATTTTTTTATTCGGATTCTTAAAACGAATTACTTCATCTCTATCCCCTTCTTTTTCAATTTTTTCTTTAGAAATGTAAGCGCAACCATCTTTAATCATCTGATTGATATATTTTGTATAAATTTCGGTTCTTTCAGATTGTCTAAAAATTTTGTCATAATCAAATCCAAGCCATTTCATCGTCTCCAAAATACTTTTTTCGTATTCTTTTGTTGATCTTTCTTTGTCGGTGTCTTCTATGCGTAATATAAATTCTCCCCCATTTTGTCTCGCAAAAAAATAATTAAAAAGAGCTGTTCTTGCACCTCCAATATGCAAATAACCGGTTGGTGACGGAGCAAAACGAACAACAACATTGTTTTTATTCAATGATTTCATTAGATCTTAATTATAAAGCACAAAACACAGAATACAAAACAAACACAAACAAAGACCAAAAACATAAAGCAAAATTAAACTTGACAAATCTATCTAACAGGTCTATAATATATACAGAAATTAAAAAAAGTTTTTTAACAATAAAATCACAAATCAAAGGAGAAAAAAGTGAAAAAAATATTTTTCATTTTCGTAGCAATATTTTTGATATCCTCTACTATTTTTGGTGGAGAGAAAAGATACAAATTATATCAATCTTACGACAAAAAAAATGTAGTATCAGTTGATATAATAAATGTGTATGAATTAAAAGTCGATTCAATATTAATTGATTCCAAACTTTATGGACTTTCTGATTCTGTTAAAACTTTACTTTTTAACGGACAAAAAATCCAAGTTCTCTTGAAAGAAGAAAACAATTATCTCTGGTCTTCATTCTTGACGAAGAAAGAAAAGACAACTATACACGGAATTCTTTCCATTATCGGTGATAGTTTAGTTGTCAGCGATATGGTGACAGAAACAAAAATAATTCCTGCAAAAATTGTTCGTACACTCTTTGTGTTACTGTGTTCAATTTCATTTTTTTACACTCTTGCCCATTTTTCCTTTCTTCTTTTTGGTGATGGAGAAAAAAAACGACTTGAACGGAGTTTGTGGGTGTGCACATTTGCAATGATATTACTTGTTATTTTCGTTTTTTTAACGGAACCATTTTATGGTTCTGCTAAATCAAAATTAGCAGGGTCTGTCATTTCTCTAATTTTGTTTGGAATAAATTTTGTTATTTTAGATGAAATTAAAAAGAAAATTTTGGACATGGATTGGTCAGAGCACTTTATTAGTTTTATAGCCATCTCGCTTGTCGTTTTTGTTATGGTCAGTGTAGAAACCAGTATAAAAATATTTTTGTTGGCATTTGTTGTTTTATCTATCTTTTCTCTTTTAAATTTTTTAATTTACAAACTCAGATTGAGAAAAGAAGAAAAAATATTTAAATGTTGAAAATTAATTTTTGGGGTACATTTATAAAATGTACCAAATCGGCGATTTTAAAATCGCCGGTTTTTTTATTTATTTTTCGAAAATTTATTTTTCGTGTTCCAGAGCTATATTTAGAATTTCTTTTGCTATTATTTTTGCAGAATCAATTTTTGCAAATGCTTTAGCAGAAGCAATCATTTTATTTCTTTTTGTTTCATTACTCATTATTTCTTCTATTTGTGAAATTAAAATATCGTCTGAAAAATTATTTTCTTCTATAACCACACAAGCGCCGGAGGAAGCATACCAGAAAGCATTTTTTCTTTGATGGTCTCCATTTGAACTCGTTATGGGAATTATTATGCTTGGAATTCCCCATGCTGCAATTTGGAAAATCGTTGAACCTGCCCTTGAGACAATCAAATCAGCAATACCTGCCGACATTTTCATTGCAACATTATTTAGATAATCAAAAGGTTTATATCTGTTTTTATATTTACTTTCTTTTAATTCTATATTTGCCAATTTTTTTACTTCATCAAAATTTTCTTTGCCGGTCTGGTGAATTATTTGGTATTTTTCTACAAGTCTTGAAAGTGATCCAATTACAACATTATTTATTATTTCTGAACCTAACGAACCCCCAATTATAAATATTATTGGGGTATCATTTTCCAATTTTAAAAATTCTTTTGCCCCAGTATCTGATGGATTTAGTAAATCTTTTCTTATAGGATTACCGGTAAAAGCAACTTTTTCTTTTGGAAAATATTTAGATGCTTCTGGATAAGAGATGGCAATTCTTTTTGCAAATTTCCCTGACCATTCATTGACTTTGCCCGGCACACTATCGGATTCGTGTATTACAAGAGGAATTCTAAATATTTTTGAAGCCAAAACGACGGGAAAACTTCCATATCCTCCTTTTGAAAAAATAACATCCGGGAAAATATTAAATACAATAAAAACACTTTTTATTATTCCCCACCCTGTTTTAAACAAATCAAAAAAATTTTTCAAAGAAAAATATCTTCGTATTTTACCAGCAGAAATTTTTTTGAACTCTATGCCGAGTTCAAAGAGAGCCTTTTTGTCATAAGCATCCGGTGCCAAGAAAAACAAATCCGGTTCCAACAGATTTTCATTTTTTGTAATTTCTCTAATTTCTTCCGCAACGGCTATGATCGGATAAAAATGACCGCCGCTACCTCCTCCTGTGAATACAATCTTCATCCCGTTAGAGATAGGAAGCGTTTTAATCTATTTTTAATATAACGCTTACCCATCCCAGATTTTAAATATAATTCACGAGCATGAGCATCTTCTAAATTATCACATGCTTCGTAGTACACGACCTCAAAAGGACCTCTGCCTTTTGTTGAACTAACCTTATTCTTATTATGTTCTTTTAAACGCTTCCGTAAATTATTACTAAATCCTGTATATAAATTTCCCGTTCGCTTGCTTCTTAATATGTATGTATAGTACCACATGCTAATCTCTAACGGGATTTCATCCCAATATTATATAACAAGAAAATTCTAAAATAAAATCTAAGCTTTCTTATATTTAGACACATTCAAAATTATTCCAACTGAAGCAAGAGCAAAAAATAATGCCGTTCCCCCCTTACTTACAAATATTAAAGGCATCCCCATTAACGGCGCAACACCTATCATTGATGCCATGTTTAAAACTGATTGGGTAACAATCAACAATATAATTCCAACAACAAGCAATCTGCCAAAATTTGTCGGGGCTTTTGATGCTATTCTAAATCCGCGAAATGTAAAAGCAAGAAACAAAATCAAAAGAGCTACACAACCTACAAAACCCCACTCTTCCGCGAAGACGGCAAATATGGAATCTCCTATCGGTTCCGGAAGCGCGTCAAATTTTTGTATACTTTGTCCAAAACCCCTTCCAAACAATTGACCGGAACCAACTGCTATCAACGATTGTCTTATTTGATATCCGCTATTTTGTGGGTCATCACTCGGGCGCATAAAAGTTTCCAATCTATCTTTTATGTATGGTTTAAAAGAAATGAGTATAACAAAACCAATTAATAAAATTATACAAAAACTAATCGTATGTGCCCATTTACCTCCGGCAACTATAAACATACCAATTCCAGTAGATATTAAAACGAGTAAAGTACCTATGTCCGGTTGAATAATTAATAAAATACCTGGAATAGCGATTATAATAGCAAGAGGAATAATTCCATGTTTTGCCAATGATATTTTTGTTTTTACCATTGCAAACCATGTGGCCAAATATGCAACAAAACCCAATTTCAGAAATTCTGCCGGTTGAAAAGAAATTGGACCAATCATAATCCATCTTTTTGCTCCTCCGTGCAAAAAACCAAGCCCTGGAATAAAGACGAGAGCGGTTAATATAAGCGATATCAAAAAAATATAAAAAGCATATTTATTCCAAAGTTTATAATTTATTTTTTTTGAAATTAAAATAAGAGTGACGGAACCAAAGATAAGACCAAAAAGAATTTGATTAAAAGCAACAGATGAAAAATTTGCGCCGTCTTTTGCCAACAAACCCAAAGATGCTGACGTAAATATAAAAAAACCACTTAAAATAAGTATAAGCGTTATAAATAAAAATGGTTTGTCTATCTTCTGTTCACCCATGATTAAAATTCAAGATTACAAAAAACTTATTTAAGTAATCCAATTATAACTCCCACAAATGCGCAGACAATGCTAACAATCCAATAACGCATCGTCACTTTATATCCGGGCCAGCCAATAGCTTCAAAGTGGTGATGAACGGGAGCAACCAAAAATACTTTTTTGCCTCTTATTTTTTTTGACAAAACTTGAATTATGTCAGACAAAGTTGTTGCAACAAGCGGAAAAGCGATTATTGGGAGGAGTAAAACCTCTTTTGTTAAAAAAGCTACCACTGCAAGGGTCATTGTAAGCGCCATTGTTCCCGTTTCTGACATATAAAATCTTGCAGGTGGAATATTAAACCAAAGAAACGCCAAGTCCCCCGACAATTACAAAACAAAACGTTGCCAGATCAATTTGATTTTGAACGAATGCCAAAATTCCATAGGCGGAAAACATTGAAGAAAAAACCCCGCCGGAAAGTCCGTCTATGCCATCAATAACTCCGCCCGAATAGATGCCGAGCATTACAAATATAAAAAATGGTATAAAAAATAATCCTATATTTAAATCTCCAATGAGAGGAATAGCGATTGATGTCATTTCCAATTTTGAGTAGAACCACCATGCGCCAATCAAAGAAACAAAGAAAACCACGAGCAATCTTTTTTTAAGAGATAGCCCACCTGCCATATAGTCCTTTTTCCCCCTTATTTCAAAATAATCGTCCACTAAACCTATAATTGCTCCAACTATTAAAGTAAATATAGGAAGCCACGTTTGATTTCTGCTTAAAAAATTTAACTTTGAAGCTGTGTCAAAATTGAAAATAAAAGAAAATATAAAAAATAAAAGTGAAGTAATTAAAACACTCCCCCAAATTATTATTCCACCCATTTTTGGTGTCCCGACCTCTTTTCCTTCATGAAGTTTGTTAAATATTGGAGTATTTTTTCCATCCATCCCAATTTTGCCGGATTTTTTCTTCCACATTTCGTGTTTATATAAATAATTTGTGATTACCGGAGCAAAACCTATGCCGACAAAAAAGGCGATTGCCGAAGGTGTAAATACTTTTATTATGTTTATAATCATAAAAATTTATTTCAAATTTAAAAATATTTTTTATTTTTCAAAATTATTTTTATCTTCTAGAATAATATTTACTATTTTTTTTACATCCTCAAATCTGCCATTTTTTGATGAACCGAGAACTGAAACTATAATTGGTCTCATCATCCCATTATCAAACACGACGACCAGATTTCCACCCGCAAGGTCGGTATATCCAGTTTTAGAAGCGATAACCAAAGGTATGTCATTTATTGCTGTATTTGTGTTCTCTGCGTCATGAATTTTTTTATCTTCAGAAATTAAATTCAATTTTTTATACGAAGTGGCCTCAAGTATTTCTGGTTTATTTTTGATAATATAATCAAAAAGCATGGTTATATCACGGGCAGATCCATAAGAACCGCTTAAATATTCCTCGTCAATATCCAACCCGGATTCGTTTAAAAAATATGTTTGTTTTAAACCCAGTTCTTTTGTTTTTTTATTCATTTTTTCCACAAAAGAATTCTTACCGTTCTCATTTGATATGGATTGTATTGCAGAAGCAACCGCCGCGGCACCGCTGTTTGAAGACGAGATGAGAGTAAAATCTAACAAATTTTTTAAATTCCATTTTTCTTTATCCAATTTTACTATCAAATTTTTGTCTTCATAATCACTAGCAACAAGCGCGGTCATGATTTTTGATAAAGAAGCCAACGGCAATTGTTGTTCTTTGTTTTTTGAAAAAATTTCTTTTTGATTATACATATCCCAAACAAAAACGGCTTCTGCCTCAATTGGCAGTTGTTTTATTTTTAGATACAATTCTCCGTAATTAATGCTTACTCCGGTTTCAGTGGAAGTGGAGGAATTTTCTTTTTTTGAAAATGAAAAATAAAAAAATAATATAAAAGAAATAATCATTAAAAAAATCACCAAAATCTCTATTTTTGTGATTTTTTGCTTTATTTCTTCAAAACTTGATTTTATTGTGTTTTTTTCTTCATTCATTTTATAGTTTATATTTGGGAATATTAACATCTTTATTCCACATTTTCAAAATTTGTATCTTTTTCCACATTTTCTTCCTCAGAGATTTTAAATGTTTTTTCAAATTCTCCTATCGTATTTTTTATACTCTCGTATTCCGGCAATTTTTTAATATTTTCCAGACCAAGATATGCCATCAAATCAATCGTGTGATTGTATAAATATGTTCTCTTGTTTTGTGGACTTTCTTCTCTTTTTATTAGACCTCTAATGAGTAAACTTCTTAAAATTGTCGCCGAATTAACACCTCTTATATAATCAATGTCCGGTTTTGAAATAGGTCCTTTATATAAAATAATTGTTAATGTTTCCAAACTAGCCTTCCCTAAATTTTTGGAAAGCTCCTCCTTTCTGATTTTTTCTATAATTGATGACATTTCTTTTGATGTCCCAAGCAATACATCATCATCTGAAACAACAAGTTTAATTCCCCGATTTTCTAGTTTTTCTTCCAAAATTTTTAGAGATTTATTTATGTCCAACCTGCTCACATCTAAAACTTTTGCCAGTTCCCTTATTGAAACAGGTTCCCCTTTGTAAAAAAGTATTGATTCTATTTTTGCGTCCAATTCCATTGTCCTAATGTAAATTATAATAATTTTTATTGATTAAAGCCAAAATTTTTGTTGATTTTATGACCTTAATATCTCGGTAGTGTTGTTTCGTTCGTTTCTATCTCTATATCTTCAAAATGTTTATTTTGAGTAACCGATACGACCCCTTGTTTTACCAATTCAAGAACTGCAAGAAAACTTATGATTATATTAACCTTTTCCGCCTTATCCTTTTTTGAAAATTCATTAAAACTTAATTTAAAACTGCTTTGAATTCTATCTCTTAAATTATCTATTATTTCTTCCAATTTTATTACTTTTTTTACCTTTGTCGTTTTTGTTTTTTCTTTCCTCGGTAATCTTTCAACGAGTTTTTTAATTGAAGAAAATAAATTTTCCATCGTTATGTCTTTGCTTGGGGAAAAAACGGGTTCAATGTGTCTATTAAATTCCTTCTGATATATTTCCCCGTTCGTAGAAAGTTTATAAATATGCTGACTTAAATTTTTTATTTCTTGATAAAGTTTCAATCTAGTTTCAAGAAACTCTATATTTAATTCCTCTTCCTCGGTTAAATTAAGGTCAGGAAGCAAAGATTTGGATTTTATCAATAAAAGAGTTGAAGAAATCAACAAAAAATCGGCCACATTTTGAACATTAAAATCATTTAATTTTTTTACATACTCAACATAATCATCAGTAACCTTTGCCAAAGAAATATCATTTACAAACAATTTCCGTCTTTCTATCAGTTCCAAAAGAAGATCAAGCGGACCATTAAATATATTTGTTTTTACTTCAAAATTTTCCATACTTGACTTTTTGTGATATTACGATATTATTATTTTGAAAAGTGATCTTTTAAATTAACTATATTTTAACATAAAACAGGAGAAATCTATGTCTAAACTAAGTGAAGAAAATCTTCTGACACGAAAAGAGATAGAACTTCAGAACTTTATAAATTTGAGTGAGATGATTTTAAAACTTTCTGAGGAAAAGAAAGAATTAAAATTAAAAATAGTAGATCTTGAAAAACAAGTTAGAGAGCTTCGAGAAGAAAACGGAAAACTCAAAATAACAATGACAGGTCTTTTTGAATCGACATAAAGGTCTTAATACGAAACCGCAACATTTAAAATGTTGCGGTAATTTATTTAATCAACTTTATTTTCTATTTTTTGTTTTATTGATACTAATTCCAAGTTCTTTTAATTGTTCCTCTGAAACATCTGATGGCGCATCCATTAATAAATCTCTACCATCACCTGTTTTCGGAAATGCGATCACTTCGCGAATGCTTGGTTCATTTTCAAGCAACATAACCAATCTGTCTATTCCCCAAGCAATTCCGCCGTGCGGAGGTGTTCCTGAAGAAAATGCCTTGAACATATGTCCAAAATTTTTTTCAATATTTTTTTCTTCATGTCCCATTATTTCAAAAACCTTTCTTAATGCTTCAGATTTGTGATTTCTTATACTTCCACCTCCTATTTCGTATCCGTTTAAGACGATATCATATTGGTCGGTTAAAATTTCACCGATGTTTTTCTTGTTTATTAAGTCGTCATAAAACTCTTTTTTAGGTGCGGAAAACGGATTATGAGTGAATGTCCATTTTTTAGTTTTTAAATCTTTTTCAAAAAAAGGAAAATCTATAACCCAACAAAATGCTAACAAACTTGGATCATTTTTGTCTTTTCTTAAGTCAGGTCTGTCCACACCATATTTTTCCATCGAATCCTTATACAAAATTCTCGGAAAAGGTATTTCTTGAATCTTTTTTTCTGGGTAATTTTTTTGAACAACTTCAATAATGGCTCTTTCATTAATTTCCATTATATTTTCTCTTTCAACAAAACTCATCTCCAAGTCCATTTGTGTAAATTCCGGTTGTCTGTCTCCCCTACTGTCTTCATCTCTCATACATCTCGCAATCTGAAAATATTTTTCCATTCCGGATGCCATCAAAAGTTGTTTATATTGTTGTGGTGCCTGTGGGAGAGCATAAAATTTTCCATTTTGAACTCTTGAAGGAACAATAAAATCACGTGCGCCTTCAGGTGTTGATTTAGTCAAAATTGGCGTTTCTATTTCTATAAATCCTTCTTTGTCAAAAAAATCTCTTATTGATTTAACAATTTTGTGCCTGTTTCTTATATTTTTTTGCATTCTCTGACGACGCAAATCTAAGTATCTGTATTTCATTCTTGTTTCTTCATTAACATCTTTTCCATCAGTGTTTATTTCAAAAGCCGGTGTTTCTGCTTCATTTAAAATTTTTATTTCTTTAATTTCAATTTCAATATCCCCGTTCTGTTGGTCTTTATTAATCATTTTTTCGGGTCTTTTATTTACTATGCCAGAAATTTCAACAACCCACTCGGAACGAAGTGTCTCTGCAGTTTTATGAGCATCTTCATGATTTGGAAGTGCGACCATTTGTACAATCCCTGTCATATCTCTCAAATCAATAAAAATGAGTTTGCCGTGGTCGCGACGAATGTTGACCCAGCCGGAAATTTTTACATCTTTGCCTGTGTATTCTTTTAATTTATTTATATAAACTCTGTTCATAAATTTCTAATGACAAATTACTAATTTTTGATTTCAAGAAGAAAGTCCAACTTTTGTCCTGACTTCCTCCATTTTCTTTTCAATTTTTTTTCTTACTTTATTTCCTCCGTCTTCTATGACACCAAAAACATAATCTTTATTTTTTTCTATTTCTTTTCTTCTTTCTCTCATGGGACGAATAAAATCAGAAACATTTTTAAATAAAATTTCTTTTGATTCTTTATATCCGATTTTTCCGTCGATATATCTTTTTGCTAAATCTTTCAGTTCTTCTTCGGAACTAAAAAGTTTGTGCAGATTAAATATATTACATTCTTCCGGATTTTTTTTATCCTCAACCTCTTTTGAATCGGTCTTGATATTCATTATTGTTTTCTTCAATTCTTCATCTGTTGAGAACAACTCTATCGTATTTTTATAACTTTTACTCATTTTTTGTCCATCCGTTCCGATAATTGTTCCAACATTTTCAAATATCATCGGTTCCGGAAGTTTGAATGTTTTACCGAAAATATTATTAAATTTTTCTGCTATATCGCGCGCAATTTCAACATGTTGTTTTTGGTCGTTCCCAACAGGAACAACGTCGGTTTCCGGAAGCAAAATATCCGCCGCCATCAATATTGGATAATCAAAAACCCCTACATTTATTTCTTTATTTCTTGCTTCGGCGTCCTTAAATGCGTGTGCTCTCATTAAAAAAGGCATTGTCGTTATACAATTAAAAATCCATGCCATTTCAGAAACTTGTGGAACATCCGACTGTTTATAAAGATTTACTTTTTGTGGGTCAAGACCAATTGTTAGATAATCAACCGCAATATCGTAAATATAATCACTCATCTCTTTTTTGTTTTGAACTGTTGTAAGCGCATGCAGGTCAGCAATAAAAATATAGGAATCATAATCATTTTGAAGAGCGACAAATTGTTTCATCGCGCCAAAATAATTGCCCAAATGTGGTCGGCCCGAAGGTTTAACCCCGGAAAGTAATACTTTTTTTTGATTTTTATCCATATATATTATCTTTTCTTCAAACTAAATTAAAAAAGATTATTTTAATTTCTCTTCAAAATGTTTTTGAAGCTCAGAAATTAAAATCCTGTCTTGTTTCATACTGTCTCTTTCTCTTATTGTAACCATTTTATCATTCAATGACTCAAAATCTACAGTGATACAAAAAGGCGTTCCTATTTCATCTTGTCTTCTATATCTCTTGCCTATTGATTGAGTTTCATCATAATTACATACCCAGTTATTTTTTAATTCATTGAATATTTTTTTTGAAACTTTTTGTAGGTTATCTTTTTTTGAAAGAGGTAAAATTGCAATTTTAAAAGGAGATATTGAAGGTTTTAGTTTTAATACAACTCTCTTTTCCCCATTCACTTCTTCTTCGTTGTATGAATCGCATAATAAAGCAAGAACCGTTCTGTCCACACCCAAGCTGGGTTCTATAACATGTGGAATAAATTTTTCATTTTTCTCTTGATTATAATATTCAAGTGAAACAGTACTGCCAACAGAATGACTTTTTAAATCAAAATCAGTTCTATATGCCAAACCATAGAGTTCGCTTTTGCCAAACGGAAAATCATATTCAAAATCAACTGTCCTTTTTGAATAGTGAGCCAATTTTTCATTTGGTACCTCATATTCGTGAATATTTTTCTTGTTTAGACCTATTTCCTTAATCCATTCTTGCATTTCGTTTATCCACTCTTCAAAATATTTTTTCCAATTTTTTGATTCAATAAAATATTCTATTTCCATTTGTTCAAATTCACGCGCCCTAAAAAGAAAGTCTCTAGGGGCGATTTCATTTCTAAACGCTTTGCCTATTTGCGCGATTCCAAATGGTATTGATGGATGGAATGAATCGACTATATTTTTAAAATTTACAAAAATTCCCTGTGCCGTTTCAGGTCTCAAATATGACACAGAGTCTTCGCTTTCAACCGAACCAATGTTCGTCTTAAACATCATACTAAACTGTTTTTTTTCTCCCAATTCTTTATTACAGCTCGGACATTTTTTTGTTTTTAATTCATCTTCTCTAAATCTCTTTTTACATTTCTTACATTCAACCAATGGGTCAGAAAAACCATCTACATGCCCACTTGCTTTCCAAATACTTTGATTCATTAAAATAGCACTATCCAAGCCATAAATATCACTTCTATTACGCACAAAACGGCTCCACCAGAGGTTTTTTACATTGTTTTTGAGTTCTACACCCAATGGCCCATAATCCCATGTTCCAGCAAGTCCACCATATATTTCGGATCCCTGATATATGAAGCCCCTCCTTTTACAAAGAGATACTATTTTGTCCATTTTTGTCTCACTTTTTTCCATCATCAAATATTACAACATTTTTTGTTATTAAAGAAATATTTTAGTGTTGACAATTTTTTAAAAAAGTATATTGTGTTTTATTGGATTATTTCTTTTCAACTTTTTGGAGGAAAAAATGACAAGTAATTTAACTCTTGCCAGTATAAAAGAATTCGGCGGGAAACTTAGAAAATTTTTATTTGAACAAAGTAAAAACATTCCAGAAGAATACGATATCAAAAAGGGAGAAGTTTCTAGAGTTTCTCATATAAAAACATTGAAAGCGATGTTGCCGGATTGGGCGGTAGAAATTGCGGAATTAAGTTTCAAAAATCAAAACATGGAGATCCATTGGGATCTTGATTTTTTAGAAGCGCTGGAATTCACCCGTCCAATTTTATGAGAGCATAAAATGACCCCGCAGAAATGCGGGGTTTTATTTTTATCACAATAACATATTATTAAAAACTAAATTGCATTTATTTCAACATAAAACTCAGAGCCGTGTCCTTCTCCTTTTGATTCAACCCATACTTTGCCATTGTGAGCCTCAATAATTTTTTTAACTATAAAAAGACCCAGACCGGTTCCCTTAACATTAACTTTGTTTGCGTTATCGGCCCGCTTAAATAATGAAAATAGTTGTGGTAATTCTTTTGCAGATATTCCGACTCCGCTATCAGATAATTTAAACAGTATTTTTTTATTATATTCAGCTCTTTTAAGTTCAACCTTAACCCATCCTTGTTTTGTATATTTTAAAGCATTATCTATTAAATTTTGTATTACCTGTCTAAATTTACTCAAATCAACATTGGCTTCATAATTTTGTGATTTATCATACTCAAAAGAAAATTTCAATCTTGATTCCTCTATTGAAGGTTTCATTTCATTTATAACGTTTTCTATTATTTCGTTCACTTTTAATTTTTCCATTTTATATTCCATTCTTCCCTGCTCTATTCTTGAAACGTTCAAAAAGTCTTCAACTATGAATGTAAGATTATTCGTTGATTCAAAAATGTTTTTTACTGGCTGTTTCATTTCTTCATTTATCTTTCCATACGAACCCTCCAACAAAAGAGATGTATAACCCTTTATTGCGGCAAGAGGACTTCTAAATTGATGCGATGCAATAGATAAAAACTCTGATTTCTGTCTGTCTAGTTCTTTTAGTTGCTCATTTGTTTCAACTTCCTTTATTACACTTCTTATAAGAAGTATACCGGCAATAATAACAACCAACAAAATTCCTCCATTAACGAGCTGATCCTCCGCATTGGTTGATAATATTGTTCTCAATAAAATAAATATCCAAAGAGCAAATGTAAGAATTTCTGTCGCAATTACTTTAACATTAAATAAATGGTGTTTTATTATTGCATATCCAAGTGAAACAACCAGTATTAATGTAAACGGCGGACCCAACCATATCAAACTGTAATCTTTCCATGGTAAAAATAGATTAAAATACATTCCCAACAAATAAGAAACTGTCGTTCCAAAAAATATAAATTTGAACTGAAGTTTTGTAAGCTGGTTGTCTGCCTTTTTGTATGACTTAATCAAATTATAATAAGCCATGAAAACAAAAATCAAAAAGTAGCCCGCATAAATCAAATATGCTTCTTTATTTAAAATAACGCTTTTTACTCCATCGGGATTTAAAAAAATTTTTTTCAAAAGCAAACTTTTATTTAAAGCAAAAGATAAAATTATTGATAAGATTGGTATTAAAAAAAACAAATGTTTTTTCAAAAAAACCTTACCCGAATTAAAATAAATAGTAAATAGAAAAAATAAAGTCGGAATTAATGCAGCTGATATATAATAAATGTCAGCATATATCAACGCATAAACTAAATTTTTTGTAGATATAAAAAAACCTAAAAATAATGCCCAGGAAGCAACTGACAGAGCAATAAAAGAAAAGAGTATATTAGTTTTAGATTTCTCCCTGCCAAGAATAAAATAACTGAAAAAACCGTTCAAAACTGCTATTAAAAATAATGATACTATTTGATAATTCATAACTATTTTTTTGCGACCATTACAAAATGAATTTTTAAGGGTTCAAAATAAATTTTTATATTTTCTTCTTTAAAACCGGCCTTTTTTGCTAACTCTTTTATCACTCCAGGCTCTCTATATATCATATTCCACCCCACTATTTTTTCAACGAATTTTCTTTCAGCGTTATTCACAATATTGGCGGTTATAAAAATTCCTTCACTTTGCATATTTTCATAAATTATTTTAAAAATATTTCCAACTTTTTCATCATCAAAATAATCCAACAAACCAACCATCTCAATAATGTTTGGTTTGTTATCATCATTGAAGTACTTTGCAAAATTACTTGCGGTGTCTTCAATCCATCTTGTAAAAAATTTATTCGGCAGACGTATTGCCAATTTTTTACTATACTCTAATGCTTCGTTGTTTTTATCCAAAAAAGATATTGATACATCAACTGTTTCAGGAACTTTAATTTTTAAAAAAGATTCTACTATTGCCCTCGCGGAACCGGACGCAATACTTAAAAGATTTATGTTTTCGCTCCCTTTTATTAAATTATCAGCTGCTTTTTTTATTTCATTCTCTACTATTTGCAATCTGTTTCTGACGGCTTTTGCATTGTTTCTTGTAAGCCAAACCCACCTAAAAAATATCTGCATGATATTGCCGGATTTATACATTTTTCCATGTCCATATAAAACTTCCAGAGCATTATAACTTGTTGCCGTTTTTATTATTTTATCCGCCGCTTTATGGCTTTTTCCAACTTGTTTTTGAAAAGATTTTGGCAAACTGTTTAGAATGGGAATAAAAACAAAATCAAAGATCTTCTTTAAAAGATTATTTGTTTCAAATTTTATTTCCGAATGTTTGTATACTTCAAATTTTGTTCTTTCTTTCATTGGATAATATTATAACAGAAATAAATATATTTTATAGATTTATTGTTAAAAAATAAAAGCCGTCTAATGAGACGGCTTCGGTTTCCTTTTGAAAGGAAAAATCAAAAAAGAAGAAATTAGCAATAATAACGATAATGTTGCAGAAATAACAAATATCCAGAGAGAAAAATCATTTTTTAAAAAACCTTTTGCCGATGCCCCGCCAACGATTAACTCGCCTCCTGTTTTCCCTATTTCTTGGAATGACATTATCGCTATATTCCCCGAAAAAAGTCCGATTCCTAGCAAGATTAGGGATAAAACAATCAAAAATGTCTTTTTCATCTCATATCTCCTAAATAATTTAAAATAACCTTTCTTGAATTATACTATAAATTTATATTATGTAAAGTTGATAGATTGCCAAAAATATGACGGAGAGTAATCTAAAAATATACATCAGTTCACTGATTTATAACCAAAACATCTACTTCAAAATAAAAACGAAAGAAAAATTAAAAAATTTTATTATTCTATTTTATTATAAAGTTTTTTTATTTCCTCCATTATCTTGTTGGCGCCGGATTTATAGTCGTCAATTTCAATCTCTTTTTTATCTTCAAAAATATCTTTCAAATACATTGGTTTACCTATATTAAGAATTATTTTTCTTTTTCTAGAAAAAAAACTCCCCCAGCTTATTTTATATGTGCTATTTATACCCACCGGAACAACCGGCAACCCTGTCTTGTGAGCAAGAAATGCAACCCCTCCTTTTGCTTCCTTAAATTTTCCATCTTTAGTTGTTCCACCTTCCGGAAATATAAATAAACCATGTCTATCATTTAATATTTTTATATGGTCTTTCAGAGATTCTTCATAATTATGAACTCCTATTGCGACAGAATAAGAACCCCAAGCTTTGAAAAATAAACCCGAGGAAAAAAATACTTGCATCCATTTTCTTTTATAAAAAGTATTTTCTCTGGATGTATAAAACATCGGCATAAAATGAGACAGAAAAGGTAAACTGGCCGGTAAAAGTATTGGGTCAAGAGCATTTGCGTGATTTGATGCAAAGATGACACCTTTTTTTAACTCTTTTAAATTTTCTAATCCACGAACTTTAAAATGAACAAAAATAATTAAAATAAGCCGAGTTGGAATCCAAATCAGCGTTTGTAATATTAATGGCGGTATAAAATAAAGTTTTTTCATTTGATTTTCTGTATTATACCACGGTTTATTAAATTCCTTCTTCTTTTAATTTATCCAATAGTTCTTTTGCCCCAGTACCATTCGCTTCGCGAAGCTACGGGGTAAACTTTTTGTTGATTTTTAAAATCTTAAATACCCTCATTCTTCAATTCGTTTAATAGTTCTTTGGCTCTTTTACTTATTTTTTTAGGCATTATTATTTTAATTTTTACAAGTAAATCTCCTCTCTTATCCTTCCCAACAACAAATCCTTTTTCTTTTACTCGTAAAAAATCACCATGATTTATTCCGGTTGGAATTTTTAATGTTATAACTCCATCAAATGTTTTTAATTTATATTCCACACCAGTTATAGCATCGGTAAGTTTTATTTCAATATCAGTTAAAATATTATTTCCTTCTTTTCTAAAATTAGTGTCTTTTTTAATATGAACTTTTACATATAAATCTCCCGAAATACCTCCTTTTGTGGCTTCCCCAGAACCGGTTTGTCTTATCATCTCTCCATCTTCAATTCCAGCAGGAATTTTTATATCTAATTCTTCTTGTTTTTCAATTAAACCGTGTCCTGAACATTTTGCGCATTTTTCTTTTGGAATTTTGCCTTTTCCATCACATTCTTTACATAAAACAGTATGAGTTATTGAGCCCAAAAAAGACCTTTTTGATTCGTGAATTTTCCCAGCACCATTACAGGTCGGGCAAGTTTTCATTTCAGTCCCTTTTTTCGCACCGCTCCCAGAACATTCATCACATTCTGTTTTTTTTCTTATCAAAACCTTTCTATCCGTTCCAAAAACAGATTCAGAAAATGATATTTCTATATCAATAGATATATCCCGTCCCCTTTTTGTTTTTCTCTGTCCTCCACCAAAAAATTCACTGAAAATATCGCCTAAATCCCAGCCCGAAGCTGGTCCGCCTTGGGCGGAAAAATCTGAAAATCCTCCATTATTAAAACCCGAGAAATCAAAACCAGAAAAAGGACCTCCTTGTGAAGAAAATCCTGAGAAATCAAAATCGCCCCACCCCGAAGATTGCCCTCCCTGGTTGGCGCCTGAAAATGTTCTGCCGTAAGTGTCGTATTCCGCTCTTTTTTTGTCGTCAGAAATAACACTATATGCTTCGTTTATTTCTTTAAATTTTTTTTCATCGCCACCTTTTTTATCGGGATGATATTTATGAGCCAACTTTCTATAGGCCTTTTTTATCTCATCTTTTGAGGCTTTTTTATCAACACCTAATATTTGATAGTAATCATTTGACATAAAATCATATAATCACAGAAACAAAATTATTTTGTTTCTGTCTCGTGAACTGTTCCATCATTATCATTCTTTTTTTTATCCTCCGGTTTTTGTGTTTGCGAATTTTTTTGCATTTCTTCCCCTATTTTTTGCATTTCGGCAGATAATTCTTCGGTTATTTTTTTAATCTCTAAAATTTCTTCTTTCTCTTTTACCTTTTTGGCATCATCAATTTTTTGCTGTAGGTTTTTCTTTAAGTCATCCGAAATTTTATCCCCATTTTCAGCAAGCGAGCGTTCCGCTGTATATACAACCTGGTCTAAAAGATTTCTTCCGTCTATTATTTCTTTCTTTCTTTTGTCTTCCTCTTCGTGCACCTCTGCGTCTTTTTGCATTTTTTTTATATCGTCTTCCGTGAGTCCGGATGACGCCTCTATTTTTATTGATTGCTCTTTCCCAGATGATTTATCTTTCGCTTTCACATTTAAAATTCCATTCGCATCAATATCGAACGATACCTCAATTTGTGGCATACCCCTTCTTGCCGGCGGGATTCCATCCAGAACAAATCTCCCTAAACTTTTGTTGTCTGAAGCCATCGGTCGTTCTCCCTGAACAATGTGTATTTCAACGGAAGTTTGATTATCTGCCGCTGTTGAAAAAATTTGCGATTTTGCAGTTGGTATAGTCGTGTTTTTATCAATTATTTTTGTCGCCACACCGCCAAGTGTTTCTATCCCAAAAGACAAAGGTATAATATCTAAAAGCAAAACATCTTTTACATCTCCCTGCAATATTCCGGCTTGTACAGCGGCTCCTAGAGCAACTACTTCATCCGGATTTATCGTTTTATTTGGTTTTTTACCAAAAAAATCCGAAACTGCTTTTTCTATTGCCGGCATTCTTGTTTGACCGCCAACCAGAACAACTTCGTCTATGTCTGAAATTTTGAACGGAGAAGCTTCAAGCGCTCTTTTTGTTATTTCTATCGCTTTGTCTATATATTCTTTTACCAAATCCTCCAATTTTGCGCGAGAAAATTTTATTAATAAGTGTTTTGGACCATCTGCGTTTGATGTAATAAATGGAATATTTATTTCTGTTTCTGTTGATGTTGACAACTCATGCTTTGCTTTCTCTGCGGCTTCATCTAAACGTTGAAGCGCCAGCGGGTCTTTTGTTATGTCTATTCCATTTTCCTTTTTAAATTCATTGGCAATCCACTTTATTATTTTTTGATCTATATCTCTGCCGCCCATATGACTGTCTCCGTCAGTTGACTTAACCTCAACTACATCATCTCCAACTTCAAGGACAGACACATCAAATGTTCCTCCTCCAAAATCAAAAACGACTATCTGTTCGTTTTTCTTTTTGTTTAAACCATAGGCAAGGGCCGCGGCCGTTGGTTCATTTCTAATTCTTTTTACATCCAAACCTGCTTTTTGACCGGCATCTTTTGTCGCCTTTCTTTGAGAATCATTAAAATAGGCTGGTACGGTAATAATCGCCTCAGTTATTTTTTCTCCAGTTTTTGCTTCTGCATCAATTTTTATTTTTTGGAGTATCATTGCGGAAATTTCTTCCGGACGATATTTTTTATCCCCCAACGTAATTAACACCCCGTCGTCGTTGCCTTTTGAAATTTCATATGGAGCAACTTCTTTGTCTTTTTGAACCTCTTTGTCATCGTACCTATGGCCCATAAATCTTTTTATTCCAAAAATTGTGTTTTTAGGATTTGTAACAGCCTGTCTTTTTGCCAACACACCAACAATTCTTTCATTCATTTTTGATAACGCAACAATAGACGGAGTGGTTCTCATACCATCTGAATTTTCTAAAATTTTTGGCTCACCGCCTTCAATGACGGCAAAAGCCGAATTTGTTGTTCCCAAATCAATTCCTAAAATTTTGCTCATATGTTTAAAATTTTTAAATTTATTAATTAATTGTTATTTTTAATGACCTTTATAGACAGCAATCTTAACTTTTGCCGGTCTTATATTTTTATTGTTTAAATTATAACCATTTTGTAAAACTTCTAAAATCAAATTATCTTCTTCTTTTTTGTCCGTATCAACAAATTCAACAGAGTCGTGAAATTTTGGATTAAATTTTTCTTTTTTTGGATTAATTATTTCCAAACCGGAATTTTTAAGTATTGTTATAAGTTGTGTATTTATATATTCTACTCCTTTTCTCCATTTTTCATCAATTTTATTCCATTGTTCCGTGTTTGAAAAAGCCATATCAAAACTATCTAAAACAAATACTAATTCTTGCATTAAATTTTCGTTGGCGAAAAGAACAAAATCCTTTTTTGAAGATTCAATATCTTTTTTAAAATTTATAAGTTCGGCTTTTGACCTTTGCCAACCATCCAAATATTCCCCCTTCTCTTTTTCACATTCTTTTAATTTTGATTTTAGTTGTTTTATTTTATTTTCCACAGATTCTTCAATGTCTTCTATTTCTGTATCATGCTCCGTAATATTTTCATTTTCGTTATCTTTTTTAAACATAAATTTTCTATTTACTACATTTTTACATTGTTACAAAAAATATATTTATGAAACGGATTTTAGCAATTAAATAGTCCTTCTTAAAAAAGAGGCGTGGAAAAATAAAAATCGTTTTATCTCTTTGACCATTGAGCAGATTTTCGTGCTTTCTTCAAACCGAATTTTCTTCTTTCTTTTGCTCTTGGGTCTCGTTTTAAAAATCCAGCTTTTTTTAATTTCTTTTTATTTTCCTCATCAAAATCTGATAAAATTCTTGAAAGACCGTGTCTTATTGCCTGTGCTTGTGATGAGATTCCACCGCCTCTCACTTTTACTGTGAACGTAAATTTTTCTTTTGGTTTTAATTTCAAAATCGGATCTTTTACAATATTTTGTAATTTTTCAGTTTTTAAATAATCTTCCAATTTTACGTCATTGATTGTAAAATCATTTTTTGCCTTAGCATTTTCAGTAGCTCTCACAATAGCAACTGAAGTTTTTCTTCTGCCTATTTTTTGATAAAATTTATTTTTTATTTTTGATATTCCTTTTACCATATTATTCTGATATTTTTAATCGTTTCATCATATCATTTCTTAATCTGTTATCCGGGAGCATACCTTTAACGGCATTTTTTATCACTCCGGAGAAACCTTTTTCTTGGATAGTTTTTTCTATTTTTTCCTTTTTTAATCCACCCGGATACCCAGAGTAAGAAGACGTTGTTTTGGTCTTCATTTTTTTGTTGTCAATTTTTATTTTTGAAGCATTAATAACAGACACGTTAACATCTGAAACAATGTTCTTTTTGTAGTCAATCAGATTTTTGCCCATTAATAAAATAGACAATTCGCTTGCCAATCTTCCCAGTTTTTTATCTTTTGCGTCAATTATATAATTTTTCATCCCGTTAGAAGCAGGTCGCGGTCAACCCCGCTCTGCTAAATTAAATTTGTTAATTTAAAACACCTTTCTCTTTATTATTATAAATCCCTGTTTTGAAACCGTGACCGCGGCTTCTAACAGGATTCATTCTATTAATATTAATTTTTTAAACAAATTCTATTACCGCCATTGAACTTGAATCCGCGCTTCTTTTTGATAATTTTGTGATTCTTGTATATCCGCCTTTTCTGTCTTTATATTTTGGCGATATTTCATCAATAAGTTTTTTTGATAAATCTTTTCTCCCCAATCTGGAAACAACCAATTTTTTTGCAGAAAGTGTCTGGTTTTTTCCTTTGGTTACCAACTTTTCAATAAAAGGTCTGAGTTCCTTTGCTTTTGCTTCCGTTGTTTTTATTTTTCCGTTTTTAATCAAAGATAAAGACAAAGACTTTATTAAAGCTTTTCTCTGACCAGTTGTACGTCCAAATTTTCTATTTTGATTGTGATGTCTCATTTTATATAAAATCTAATATCTAAAATCTCAAATCAAATATTTAATGATTAATCCTCTTTTAACGAAATACTATTATCTTTCAAAATCTTTTTTATTTCATCAAGCCCCTTCTTTCCAAGGCCTTCAAACGCAAGAATGTCTTCTTCTTTTTTTCTTATTAAACCACCGACTGTCCTTATGCTTGCATTTTTAAGAGCATTTTCTGTTCTAACGGATAACCCGAGTGACTCAATTCTCGTTTTATAAAATTCTTTATCAGCAGAATCATCAGAACTATTGTTATCATTTTTTTTGTTTTCTTTTATATCTCCTTCCTCAACAATATCTTCTTCCTCCTGAAAACCAATAATTGCTTTTAGTTGTTTTATCATTATTTCAATAGATTTTTCAAAAACACTTCTTGGCGTCATTGTCCCATCAGTTTCAATGGACATTCTTAATCTGTTAAAATTCGTTTTTTCTCCAACTCTCATATCTTCAACCTCATAATTCACTCTTCTTATCGGACTAAATATAGCGTCCAATGAAATTACACCAACTTCTACTCTATCTTTTTCTATAATTTCTTTCGGAACATAACCCAAACCTTTTTGAACTCTCATTTCAATATTTAAAGAAGTATTTTTGTTTGTTATATGAGCTATCACAAGTCCGGGGTTTAAAATTTTTATTTGACCAGGCGCATCTATATCTCCGGCCTTTATTTCGTTTATTCCCTTTACTTTCAAATGCATTGTCTGTGATTCTTCCGTATCCATCTCAATTCTGACTTTCTTCAAATTAAGAAGAATTGTTATAACATCTTCTCTTATACCTTCCAACGTTGTAAATTCATGATCGGCGCCATCTATTTTCACTGACACTATTGCCGCGCCAGGTAACGAAGACAAAATTATTCTTCTTAAAGAATTACCAAGAGTATGACCATAGCCAGGATATAATCCCTCTATTTCATAAACACCCTCAAATTCTTCTTCTTTTATGACCTTAGGTTGTGATGGTAAAACAATATCGTAATCCATGTTATTTTATTTAAATAATTATAATAATTATGCACTATTTTTTTTATTTTGCAAGTGTAAATTTATAAATAAATACTCTATTAAAAGGTTTTAACGGTTATAAAACTCTATAACCGACTGTAAATCAAATAATAACTCCGAAGGACTATAAATGGGGTCTCCCTTTACTACTCCCTCCATTTTTTTAATATCTATAGAAAGCCACGTTGGAAGCAGCGGACTTTCTTGTATAGTTTTATTAAGATTTATAAATATACCATTGGATTTTCTGGATTCCTTTATTGAAATTTTTTCTCCAACATTAACGTTGTATGATGGAATTGTAACCTTTTTATTGTTGACCATGATATGTCCATGAGAAACCACCTGTCTTGCCATTCTTCTTGTTTTTACAAATCCTAATCTATAAACAACATTATCTAATCTATTTTCAAGAGATTTATGAAGTTCCTCACTGGGACTAACCTCTTTTTTATTTATAGACTTTTTAACATAATTACTAAATTGTTTTTCTGAAATACCATAAGTAAATCTAACTTTTTGTTTTTCAATAAGTTGGCGACCATAATTTGTCATAGATTTTGGTCTTTTTTTGCCGATTTTTTTTGATTTTGCAGCTCTTGATTGTGCCAGAACAAATTTTTCTGTCTGACATTTTTCAAATATTCCAGTGCCTAATCTTTTGCATACTTTGTATTTGGGACCTATTTTCATTGTTTTTAAAAAAATTAAATATTAAAAAATTTGTTGAAAAATTATTTGTTATCTTTTTGAATTATACTCTTCTTGTTTTTGGCGGTTTCGGACCATTGTGCGGTATTGATGTTATATCTTTTATAGAGTTCAGTCTGATTCCTTTAGACACAAAAGCCCTTATGGCCGATTCCCTGCCAGCTCCAACGCCATTGACGATCGCATCTATATTTTTTACTCCTATCATTTTTGCTTTTTCGCCTAATAATTCCCCGACTTTTGCCGCAGCAAACGGAGTTCCCTTTTTTGCACCTTTAAATCCAAGAGCGCCGGAAGATGACCATGAAATTACATTCCCATTTAAATCCGTCAATGTAACTAATGTATTATTATATGTTGACTTCACGGATAATATTGCATTTTCAGTTCTTTTTTTTGGTACCTTAGAAAGAGCCCGTGTTTTTGCTTCACGGTCTATTGTACCTCCTGTTTTTTTTACAATTCTTTTTTTACCCATATGATTGATTTTCTTATCGAGCCTTGGCGAGATTTAGAAAATCATTATCCCGCCCTACTTTTATAAAATTATTATTTCAATTTTTAGTCTTTCAGACTAAAAATTATTTTCAATACCCGCAAAACTATATAAAACTACCCTGTAAAAAATTGTCTCATAAAAGTAGAGCGGGATAAAGAAAATATATTCACTTCGCTCATTATTTTCTACTATTTTTTATCTACTTTCTTTCTCCCGGAACCCATTGTTTTTCTAACATTTCCTCTGACAGTTCTAGAATTAGTTTTTGTTCTCTGACCTCTTGATGGCAATCTTTTCATGTGTCTAACACCCCTATACGATTTAATATCTTTAAGACGTTTTATATTAGAAGAGACTTTTCTTTTTAAATCACCTTCTATGGAATACTTTTCAACCAATTCCCTTATTTCTCCTTCTTCTTTTTGTGTGAGTTCTTTTGCTTTTTTGTTTTTATCAACTTTTGCTTTTTTTAAAATTTCAATAGCCCTGGGCCTACCTATCCCATATATGACAGTCATTCCTATCTCTAACTTTTTGTTATCTGGTATTGTAATTCCTGAAATTCTCATAAAAAAATAAAAACAATTAACCTTGTCTTTGTTTGTGTCTTGGATTATCGCAAATTACATACAAACTATTTTTTCTTCTCACGATTTTGCATTTTGGACATCTTTTTTTAACTGATGATTTTACTTTCATTTGAATAAAATGATTAAAAACTAACTTCTTTGTATAATTCTCCCCTTTCCGCCATATTTATCTAATTCTACAACAACCTTGTCTCCAACAACTATTTTAATGCGATTTTTTCTCATCTTACCTGACAAATAAGCGATCTTCTCTCCGTCATTTTCTGATTTAATTCTAAAAATAGTATTCGGCATGGCTTCAACAACTATGCCATATATTTTTTCAAGTTGTTCTTTTTTTATATTCATCACAATAACAGTTGGTTATATTAGCAAAATAACCATATATAAGTCAACTTTTTTAAATTAATAAACATTATTTATATATCATTTATCCAGTATTCTTTCTATTTTTATGTCTATTGGATTGTCCGGTAATGTTGTTTTCCAAAATGGTCTCAAAACAACATCTGCTTTTTCTATACCCGGATAATCGGAAAGTATAGAAGTGATATCGCTTTTATTTTTAGCAACTAAATCTGATATGAGTTTTTCCTCGTCGTATGTCCAAACGATATTTGAATTTCCTTTAATATTAATTCCAAATGTATCGCCTTTTGTTATATCAATTTTTTTGTCTATTACTGAAATATTCATTTCACTCAGATTTAAAATTTCAACATTTTCACCTGAATACTTTTCTATTTTATTTTTTGCGATAAATTTAGCCAACTCATTTTTGTTTACAATGGCTACCGACAAAATAGCCTTTTCTGTTATTAGGACTGTATTACTGTCTATGTTTGAATTTGGTAATGATTCAAAAGAAATATTTATTAAATCATCAAAAAGTATAAAATCACTCGGAACTTGTAAACGAATTTCATTTAAAACATCTTTTGATATTTCAGAATGTATTTCATTTATTGCCGCTTGTTTGTCTGTTTCAGAAAGGATTTTTATATTTCCAACAAATCCACCTTCCATTGCAGTTTTTGATCTGGCATAAAACTTACTAAACCTTGGATCGCCCTTAAAACCCGGAACCGTAAAATCCGATAAATTTATATTATATTTTTCTCCAGGTTCATCGGCGTAAACTTTTACATCAACACTCCCGGGTACGGTTTTTCCATTTATTTTTTTTATACCTGGGACAATTATGGAATTTTTGATTCTATATATAAGACCGTCCGTTGATTCAAATCTGGTATTTTTTATTAGTCTTTGGTCTTTTGAATCAAAATTATTATAAACGGTTATTGTTCCTGATGATTTTTCTTCAACATATTCCTCTCCGTTGGCTTTAATTGCTTTTGAGCCATCTTTATTTATTGACATTACTTCATACTTTAGAAAATCCGCCTTATCAATATTTTTTGCAACAGAAATATTTTCATCTAAAGATAAAGAAACTTTTTTTGGATAAACCAAAACTTTTGCTCCAGAAAATAAAATAGAGAATGAAAAAAACAAAAAAACAATTACAATAAAAACAATAAACCAGAGTCCCAGAGAAGATGCGGTTTTTTCTCTTCTTATTTTTTTAGGGGATTGCATTTCACTGTCTTTTTGATTTCTCAAATCATTTCTATTCAGTGAAATTTGTCTTATAGAATTTTTTCCAGAGGATATTATGTCGTCTATTATTTTTTTAGTCATATTTATTTATATTATATAATAAAATTATTTAAGTTCTAATACTTTCTTTAAAAAAAGAGCTTCTAACGATAAAAATTGATCATTTTGTTTTTGTTTTTCATATTCAACATACTTATTGAGATGTTCACTGTCAACAAACTTAATATCTGTCAATTTTTCAAGTGTGTCTATATTATCAAATTTATACAGTTTTATAAAATCATAAATTAGATTTCCTATATCGTTATCGGACATAAAAAATATCACCTGTGGCAATGAAATATTAAATAAAAGTCGTTTTATTGATGTATCAAATAGTTTATGCCATTTCATCATTATATTTTTGATTCCTTCAGAAAATTTAATATTCGGAGATTCAATAATTTTGTCAGATTTATATAAAGATATTCTTGAAATTAATTCTTCTTTATTTGTATCCAACATTTTTAACAATTCTCTAACCATAGAGTTTTTTCCAAAAGGAAAAGATACGGAATCAAATAAAATTCCATTTTTTACAATTGCCACTTCGGTGATTTCTCCGCTTACATCAAGAAAAATATAATCATTTATTGTTGGATTTATATCTCTTAACACAACAAATTCCGCATTTGTGAATGTATAATAATTAATTTCTTTATCACCAAAAAATCTAAATATAGATTCCTCAAATACTTTTGCTACGTTTTCTGAGATCGAACTCATAAATAAATTTACTTCAAGTGATTTTGCTTTTTTTGAATATGGTTCCGGCGTTTCATATCCGTTTAATTTTATTTGCATTATTTTCTTTTCAATAATTCTTATATTCTCAAGAGACATATCGCCACATTCTTTCATTTGGGATGATTCAAAAAGCTTTTCCTCGTCATCAACCATTTTTTCTATTAAAGACCTGGTTATCTTTATATCTTTTCCGCCCTCGCTTTTTAAGACCCTCGTCTGGGACAAATGCCAGAGAGATGAAAAAAAACAATCTATATTATTTATCTTTTCAAACAAAAAATCCTTTTGCAATTCTGCAAGAGCGGTTTCTAAAGCATTTATAACAGAAAATAAAAAACGTTTAGAATTTAAACCACCAAGATACTTTATTTCTTTTCTAAGCGTATACAATATTTTTGGTTTTATTTCTTGAAAAACAGAAACAACAGCAACTCCCACACTTCCGCTTCCTATATCAATAATTAGATTTACTTCTTGATTCTTGGGTTTCATTGGTTTAATTATACCAAAACATACAAAAGCACAAAAGTTAAAACACGGTTTTTTATGAGTATATGATTGTTTTTAAAACAAATTCGTGTAATAATATTTGGCAGAGAGTTCTTAAGAACTCGTTTTCGGATCAAATTTAAATTTACGAGGAGGTTTCTATCATGGCCAAAAACCCTATAGGGCAAACGGACAATGTCCAAACAAACCAGCAAAAAACAGAGGTGGTAACGATTGGTTCAGGTGCCACATCTTGTACCGCATCTTGTTTATCCTTGTACCAAAAACTGGAACAGTTTAGGGCTCATTCCAGTGTGGATAAAAATAACAATGGGCCGACTGTCTTACGTCCATTTTCAAAAATTCTATAATATGATCCGTTAAACAAAAACCCCATCATTTTAATTTTGATGGGGATTTTTTATTCCAAAACCGCCTTTATTCTTCTTGTCCCAGCAGAAACCGATTCCTCTTTTAAAATTTTGAAGTTGCCCAATTCAGAAGTATTTTCAACATGCGGACCTCCACAAATCTCTTTGCTGAAATTATTTTTATCTTTACCTATAAAATAAACTTTCACTTTTTCTCCATATTTATGTTCAAAAACTCCTGTAGCTCCAATTTTCTTTGCTTCATCTAAACTCATTTCTTCAAACCACACGGGTAATTTTTTTTGTATTTGTTCATTAACAATTTTTTCTATTTTTTCTTTTTCTTCATCGATTAATTTTTGAGGATGAGAAAAATCAAATCTTAATCTTTCTGCTGTTATATTACTTCCCTTTTGTTCAATATGATTTCCTAAAATCATTCTCATTGCCTGAAGCATTAAATGTGCGGTTGTATGTAGTTTTTTTGTCTCTTCACTTGCATCTGCCAAACCGCCTTTAAACATTCCAACAGAAGAAGTTCGCGATAAATTCTGGTGTTTTCTCATTTCTTGATTAAATTCTTCAATATTAATACTAAAACCTTTTTCTTTTGCTAATTCTTGAGTAAGTTCAAAAGGAAATCCGTAACTAGAAAAAAGTAAAAATGCTTCTTTTCCTGAAATATTTTTATCTTCAGAAATTTTTTCAAAAGTTTTTTCACCTTGTTCAATTGTTTTTCTAAATTTGTTTTCTTCTGCCTCCAATTCTCTGTTTATAAAATCTTTATTCTTTTTTAATTCTGGATAAATATTTTCATAAATTTTTATAATCGGTTCCAACAGATCCGTTGTAAAGTTTTTTTCAATTCCTAAAATTTTTGCATATCTCACAGCTCTACGAATTAGTCGTCTCAAAACATAACCTTGTCCTGTATTTGATGGGATAATTCCTTTTTCATCTCCTAAAATCATAACACTCGCCTTTATGTGATCAGCAATAATCCTCATTTCTTTTTTATTTCCATCATATTTTTTATTTGATAATTCTTCTATTTTTTTAATAATAGGAAAAAATAATTCAGTTTTGTAATTGTCATCAAGCCCATTTTTAACCGCGAGAGTTCTTTCCAAGCCCATACCAGTGTCAACATTTTTTTGAGAGAGTGATTCATATTTATTATCTTTTGTTTTGTTATACTCCATAAATACATCGTTCCAAATCTCAACCCATCTTTTATCGTTCGGATTAAATTCGCTTGGAAGTTCAGTTTCCAAACCAGACCAATAAAACATTTCTGTATCTGGGCCACACGGACCTGTCTCTCCGGCCGGACCCCACCAGTTATCTTTTTTGGGAAGTTTTTTTATTCTCTGTTCTGAAATTCCAAGATTTTTCCAAATTTCAAATGCTTCCTTATCAAACGGCGCATCTTTGTCACCTTCAAAAACCGTAAACGCCAATTTTTCAATCGGGAGTTTAAGTTCTTTTGTTAAAAATTCCAAACTCATTCCAATCGCTTCTTTTTTGAAATAATTACCCAAAGACCAATTTCCAAGCATTTCAAAAAAAGTATGATGTGTTTCATTTCCAACTTCTTCAATATCCCCCGTTCTTATACATTTCTGAACACTTGTTAATTTATCGCCTAGCGGATGTTTTTCTCCCATTAAAAACAGAACAAGCGGGTGCATACCGGCAGTTGTAAACAAAACAGACGGATCGTTTTCAGGAATTAAAGAAGCAGACGGAATAATCGCATGTCCGCGTTCTTTAAAAAAATTTAAATATTTTTTACGCAATTCATCGGCTTTCATATAAAATTATAGTTTCATATATCTTAACAAATTTTTATCATTTTTTAGCGGACCAATTATTGCAAGACTCATTTTGTTATTTTGAAAAATTTCTTTTGCAATATTTTGTATTTTTTTTGCAGTAACTTTTTTAATTTTTTTACTTTCCCCTTCCGGGGTCTCCAACTCCAAGCCTAAAATCTCTTGTTCGCCATACCAGCTTGCAACACTATCAGAAGATTCCAAGTCCATCATTGTATTTCCGATGAGATATTCCTTTGCTTTATTTATTTCTTTCTCTGACACCAATTTTGTTTTTATTTTTTTTAATTCTTCAGAAATAACTTTCAAGACTTCTTTTACGTAACTCGGATTTACGCCAGCAAAAATACGAAAACTTCCAATATCACTCTGTGAATAATTGTAACTGCCAACATAATATGCAACCCCCATTTCTTCTCTTAATTTTTCAAACAACCTTGAACTCATTCCGTTTCCTAATATTGTCGCTAATGTTTTTACAACATGGTCTTTTTTACTTTTATTATTAAATGATTTAAATCCTAAAATTAAATGGGCCTGATCTGTTTTTTTGTTTTGTATAAATAATCGAGGCTTTATTTGTTTTTCAACTGTTTTGTTTTTTTTAAAGCCATGATTAGTATTTATATCAATAAATTTGTTTTGTATTTTTTTAATAACTTCTTTTGTATTAATATTACCAGCTACTACAACAATTGTTTTCTCTGCAACATAATGCTTTTCCCTATATTTTATAAAATCTTCTCTTGTAATCTTTTTAATATTTTCCTTCGTTCCCAAAATACTCCACCCCGCCGGTTGGTCCCCATACATTAATTTATCTAAAACAACGCGAACGTTTCTTTGCGGTAAATCTTCATTCATTCCTATTTCGGCTGTTATAACACCCCTTTCTTTTTCTATTTCTTCTTTTGGCAATTCAGAATTCAAATAAATATCAGATATTACATCTATAATTTTATTAAAATTTTTATTTCTTGCTTTTACATAATAACCGGTAAATTCGTACCAAGTGAATGCATTGCTGAGAGAGCCAAGAGAGTCCAAATCTCTTGATATGTCTTTATACGTTCTTTTCTTGGTTCCTTTAAACAACATGTGTTCCAGAAAATGAGATATGCCGTTTATTTCTTTTGTTTCATATTTTGAACCGGCTTCAACAAGAACAAGTGTTGTCACTGTCAAACTTTCTTTCATTGGAATAACAATTATTCTCATTCCGTTTTTTAGTACTTTTTTTGTTGGTTTGTGCATGCTATTAAATATAAATTACGGTGGTATATTTTAGATATTTTTGTAATTTTTAAAAATAATTTTTCAAAATTTGAAAATCTTCTTTAAGAGTGTCTTTTGTCTTTACATTATAAACAGCAACAGCGGGATGATATAACGGAATTATTTTTATATTTCCAAAAGATGTTTTTGCATCAAAAACTTTTCCGTGCATTTTGCTTATTTGTTCAAGTTTTTCTTCTAAACCGAATTTTCTCATTATATAATCCATTGAATATCTCCCGAGCGTAGCAATTATTTTTGGCTGTATAATTTCAATTTGTCTATCTAAAAATGGACCGTAAATTTTAATTTCCTCGGGAAGAGGGTCTCTGTTTTGTTGTGGTCTGTCTTTTAAAATATTTCCAACATAAACATCTTCCCTTTTAATCTCAGCACTTAAAAGAAGTTCATCTAAAATTGCGCCGGATTTTCCACAAAACGGTCTGCCTGTTTTTGCTTCGTTCAATCCTGGAGCTTCACCAATAAACATAATTTTTGCATTATGATTTCCTTCGCCAATAACAGGAAAATAATGATTCTCAGTTCTGTATTTATATAACGGAGAAATTGTAAGATTTAAGACTTCGTCGCGAATCTTTTTCATCAATTCTTTTTTATCTTCTTTTGTCATACATTAAAATAAAGTGTCTTTCGTTTCTTCTTTACTTTTTTGTATAAATTTTTTTTGTATTTTTTCAACATCTAATGCCGAATCTCTGTACGGACAATAATCACACCTTTTTCCTTCCTTTGGAATTCTGTCATCAGAAAGACATTTTTTCATATTTATAAGCGCTTTATCAATCCAATCCAAATTTTTAGATTCATAAGGAATTATTTTCACATCAAATTCCAATTTCGCGTCAAACGCTTCCCTGTCTTTTTTACCATTCGCGTAAACAAAATATCCCGTGTCAGAAACTTTAAATCCGTTATTTTTGAAAAGCCACCGATAAATTTCCATTTGTCTTTTGTATCCATCCTGCCATTCTGCATCCAAATTCACCTCGTCATCTTTACTCGTTGCTTTATAATCCACAATGTGAAGCTCTTTTTTTGAATTTATCCAAATGTCATCAATTGCCCCAAACACTAAAAAACCGCTTTGTTTGTGTAAAAATTGAATTCCTTTAAAATTATTTCTCCATTCATCTATCTTTTCATGTTGAAATGGAACTGCATCAATTCCATAAGATTTCATCATTGGATGAGTTGTTTCGTTTGCTCTGTGAATATCAAATTCTTTTTTTAATAGAGCGTCAACCGCACTGTTCAGCGCGAATGGAAAACCCGGCGGTCTGCCAACTCCAAGTCGTCTGTCAAGATAAAAACATCTGGGACATTCCACAAATAAATCTATTTTTGAACGGCTTAATTTAAAAGATTCTTTTGAGCCAGGGTCAAATAAATTTTTTGTTCTTAATGAGTTGTAATAATCTGACATAAAATAATTATAACATCATTTTAATAAAATCATAAAAATATAAAAATAAAACTTCCGGCTATATTCGCTGGAAGTTTTATTTTTTATTTCTATCCATATATTTAATTTGTGTTTTATCTTGGTTTACCCCGTTAGAAGTTTATTACTAAACACAATGAAACAACAAACGAAGCCGTAGGCGACTTCGTTTTCATACTCTAAAAAAGAATTTATTCTAAACGAACTTCTAACGGGGCATGCCGGAAGTTGTTTTAAACGACGCAATTATGTCTTTTTTTGTTTTTAAATCTTGAATCGGTAAATCTTTTGTGCGGTCAAAATCTCTATTGCCATCATCTCTTAAAAGTTTCACATAATATGTTGAATCTCCATTTGTTCCTCTTAATAATTCAATCGTTTCATTTTTATAATTCCCGGGATTAAAAATTCTTGCACCAAGTATATTACCGAGTTTTCCGTTTATGTCTTCATAAACAGTCGCCCAAACCGTTTCATTTAATTTTAAATCTGAAATTAAAACACTTGTGCCGAATGGTTGTTCAAAAACAGAAATTGAATCACTCGTGTAAATAACATTATTACCTTCAGTTTGTATATTTTCTTCTTCGTTAATATTTTTGGTTTCTTTTGAATTTGTTGAAAATTGTAAATTAGAAAAAAACAATTGAGATATTGCAAATCCTAAAATAAAAAACCCTATCGCATATATAATTATTTTTTTCATTTCTTTTTTTCTTAACTCATCAATTCCTCCATTTTGCAAATATTCATTAACAGCTTCGTCTAAATTAAAATTTTCATTTTTTTTTATCCTTTTTAATGCTCATGAAGAAATCTTATTATATAAACTAAATATAAAATATTCAACTCGTATATTATCCTTTTTTTGTCCTGCCGATGTTTAAAATTTGAGTCGCTTCATTCACTATTCTCTCTATTCTTGGTTCTTTTATCCCGGCGATTTTCAATAAATCCCTGTTTTCAACAATTGTTTTACATAAAACTATGCCGTTATCAAACAAGTGCCTTTTTTCTTGATTTGTTAAATTCATTAAGACTGCGATCGGAATTAAATTTAATTCTTCTATAAGATTTTGTAAATTCCCCTTATTTGGATAACCCCACCCTATCATCACAAGTCCGTTACATTTTCCATAAATTATTGCTTTTTTGGTAAATTTGGTGTTCGTAATAAGCCAATATTTCGGAGATAAATTTTCCGGTTTTTTATTATCAAAATTTCCTTTTGCCAAATCCTTACATCTCGCGTCCACATAAAGAGCCACTTTCAAATCAGATTTGACACCACCGCCATTATGAAATTTTGCTTCACAAATTATAAATTCTTTATCATTTTCGGCCAAAACATCTATTTCATGTTCAACACAATAACCATTCATTATTACATCTGTTTTTGTTTTATATCCTTTTTCTTTTAAAATTTCCGATATTAAAATTTCAAAAGGAAAACCGCTTGGTCCCATGTCCATAAGAACTCTTTTTAAAGAATATTTTGATGCAACCGGTTTTGATTTTTCGCTAAGAATTCTAAATGCTCTGTGGTATATATAGGAAGTCTTCATCCCGTCTTGAAGCTCTCTTTCAATTTGTCTCATCACTTCATTGATTATCTCTTTTGTGGCTCCCGCATTTTGAAGTGAGTTGGTTAATTTTGAAGGGTCAAAAAATTCCAGTGCCCCATCCGCTTTTTTAACTGTTATATTTTGTTGATTCATTGCTTTTATAAAATTATTCGTCAATGGTCTCTTTTTCTATGTTAAGTGGAACCTGAATATTGTTAACAGTTGCGCTAACTTTTGCTTCCTTGCTGGCTTGAAAAATAATTCTAAATTTTTTTTCTGTAACAACTTGAGCGCACAATTCATTTTTTTTATCTTCCGTTATTGTAAATCTTATTGAAACATCTTCCGGAAAAGTTTCCTTGACCATTGCGTCAACGCTTAATATATAACAAGGCGTCGGCAACATTATTGAACCGGTATAATTATGAAGTCCGCCTTTATACATGTGTCCCGATGTTATTGAACTTACAATTGGAATTTCTTTTTTAATTTCGTTGTTCGTTTTATAAAAAGTATTTTTTAAAAAAGCAATAAATATAATAACGACTATAACCAGTGTTAATATTAAAATCCATTTTTTATTTTCACTGTAAAAATCCATAATGAGATACATACATATTAACACGCAAAAAATAAAATAAAAAAGCGCCAGTAAAAACTGACGCTAAAATTCACAATTAATTAACTTCCCAGATCATTTGTGTCTTTTGGAACAAACTTTTGTTCTTCTTTTTCCCATACACCGCCCTTTATTCCAATAGTAATTAAGTATGACCCAAAAATACAAAAAATAACAAATATCAATCCGGTATAAATTTTTAATTGAATAAGATTACTCGATATTGTTATCAGAACCATACAAATAACCAAAAGAAATAAAAGAATGTTTACTTTTTTTACAAAATTACTTTTCTCTCTGTTTTTGTGTGAGAGTCCGCCAATAATTCCAAAAACAGAAAAAAATAATGCAAGAAAAAACAAAATAAAATAATTCATCATATTACTCCTTATTTATGACAAAAAACTATTTAATTCACACATAATTATACACTTTAAAATAGATACGTCAAGAGGTTTTTTATACCAAATTTACATCTACGCCATGGCGTAGATGTAGTTTTAATTTATTTTTTATGTTTTGGTGATTTTACCTGTCCTGTAGTGAGCTTACTCTACTATTAGGATGATCTAGTGATTTTATGAATTATTCCTCCTCCCAAACATTCTTCATCATCACATAAGACAACTGATTGACCGAGAGCCATCGCTTTTTGTTTTTCTTCAAAAATTATAAATGTTTTTTCATCTTCATATTTAATCGAACACTTTTGTAGGGGTTGACGATATCTTATTCTCGCAGAATATTTTTTATTTGAATCCGGTTTTTTGCCAGCAATCCAATTTGTGTTTTCTATTTGAATTTTATTTGAATTATAAAGAGGAGATTCTTTGTCGTCTCCTTCATTTACCGTGAGAGTATTATTATCCACATTTTTTGAAATAATATAATATGGTCTTTCATTGGGCTTCTTTTTCATAATTGTGAATCCATGCCTCTGTCCTATCGTGTAAAAAAATACTCCATCATGTTTTCCTATTTTTTCTCCTCTTTCATTTAAAACATCTCCGCTTTTTTCTTTAATAAAATTTTTCAAAAAATTTTTTATGTCCACTTTTCCTATAAAACACAGTCCCTGGCTGTCCTTTTTTTCGGCTGTATCCAATTTTGCCTTCTTGGCAATTTTTCTGACTTCACTTTTTTGTAAGTTTCCAACTGGAAATATCGTTTTAGAAAGTTGTTCTTGTTTCAATGTCCACAAAAAATATGACTGGTCTTTTTCCTTATCAACTCCTGCGTATAATTTACAAATCGATTTATCTGCGTTAATCTGCGATTTTTTATCTGCGTCAATCTGCGTCGTCTTTAGACGAGCATAGTGTCCCGTTGCAATCATATCAGCTCCCATTTTTTTTGCTTTATCTAAAAATGCGCCGAACTTAATATTTTTGTTGCACATCACATCAGGATTAGGAGTTCTGCCGTTTTTATATTCTTCAATCATATAATCAACAACTTCGTCTTTATATTCTTTTTCAAAATCAAAAGTCAAAAATGGGATATTCAATTGGGCACAAACTCTCATTGCGTCATTTCTTTCTTTTTTCCAGTCACACTCCAAAAATTCTGGATGCCACACTTTTATAAAAACTCCAGTAATATCAAACCCTTTTTCTTTCAACAAAAAAGCGGAAACGGATGAATCCACACCGCCTGACATTGCCACAAATATTTTTTTTTGTTCATTTAGTTTCTTCATTGACAAAAAATAAAAATCATATATTATTTAGAATAGAATTTTTAGAGGTTAATATGTTTTGGGACTATTTTGCGGAAATATCAAATATTCCAGTTCTAATTGTAATATTTTGTTTTTTGTTGGGATTACTTAATTTTTTCATACGAAAAACAAAAATATTTTTTCACATTTTATTAAAGCTGCTCTTTTATCCTCTATATTTTTTATTTTGTTTTCTTTTTTCTTGGGGCATAAGAAAATATAGAGATAAAGGACTATAACTTAGGCGCCATTACGGCGCCCTTTTTTCAAAATCTTCCACTTTCCTATTTCTTTATGATTCCCAGAAGTTAAAACCTTTGGAACACTATATTTTCCGCCCTTAAAATTAAAAATCTCCGGTCTTGTATATACTTCGCTTGTTGATATTCTATTTTCTTCAATTGATTCATTGTTTCCCAAAACTCCATCAATTTGTCTGGAAATAGAATCTACCAAAGTCATTGCCGGAATTTCACCGCCGGTTAAAACGTAATCTCCTATTGAAATTTCTGTCGCTTTTAATATTTTTTTTACTCTGGCATCTATGCCTTCATACCGTCCACAAATCAAAATTAAATTTTTATATTTTGAAAATTTCTTTGCTTCTGAATTCGTAAATTTTTTTCCATTCGGTGAAAAAATTATTATTTTAGATTTCTTAGAATTACTTTTATTTTTCAAAATTTTTTCAACACACTTTATTATTGGTTCAACTTGCATAACCATTCCAGGACCGCCGCCGTATGGTTTGTCATCAATCTTTTTGTGTTTATCTTTTGAGAAAGTTCTAAGATTATAAATATTAATTTTTATTTTTTTATTTTTTTGTGCGCGTTTAATAATTGACTCTCTAAAATATGAGTCAAATGCTTCCGGAAATATGCTTATTATATGAAAACCTAACATACGAATTTTATAAATTAAAAACCGTGATATTAAAATATCACGGTTTTTAATTTTAATCTATAAATTGATCCCTGTTAGACATACTTTGTATATATTTAACGAGATAGAAAATTACGCTTTCAAATCTTCCATTGCTCTGTCTACTTCTGCAGATGCTGAATTTGTTCTCGGAGTTCTTTTAACCCCATCCTTAGGTTCATTAATCTTTAGATTTACTCTTGCGTGGTTTTTCATACCAACAACTCTAAGCAATGTTCTAATTGATTTGGCTGTATTGCCGTTTCTTCCAATAATCTTGCCCATATCTTCTGGATTTACATCAAGAGTAATAAGCACTCCCATTTCGTCAACTACCCTATCAATTTTTACATCTTTAGGATGATCAACTAAAGCCTTTATAACATACTCAAGAAAATCTTTATCTTGTTCCATTTTACCTTTATCAAATAACTGTTAATCTCTTATAATTCGCCTTTTAAAAGCAAACAAAGTGGCGCGACCTATCATGCCTCTTTGATTTAACTATATATAAATTTTTGTAAGAATGCAACAAGTCGTCTATCCGTAAATAAATAAACGCTGGATATTTGATTTGTTTATTATTCTGTTTTTTCCGTTCCAGTTTCTTGAACTTGTTCTTCTGTCTGAGTTGATAAATCTTTTGCTTCCGTTGGTGTTTCTTGTGTCTCTTTTGATTTTGCTTTCTCTGTCGCTTTTTTACCAATTTTCTTTGCAGTAACATTTATTTTTTTACCATCAATTATTTTTTCAGAAACTAATATGTTGTGAACCGTGTCGGAGATTTGAACTCCTTTAGAAATCCAATATTTTACTCTATCAGCATCAATATTTTTCGTATTTTTTCTTGGGTCATACGCGCCAATATTTTCCAAATATTTTCCGCTTTTGGGTCCGCGAAAATCCTCCGTTATAACCACTCTATATGACGGATCATGTTTTCTCCCGACTCTCTTTAATCTCATTTTTAACATAATTTTGTAGCAAGCATATTAACAAAATAAACTTTTTTAGTCAAAGTTTTTATTTTTGTTTAAACTTTTTTAAGTTTTAATTATAGATTTGAGATTTTAGTTTTAAGATTTAAGATATTTCCTATCCCTCTCTCATTGGCGCCTTTTCAACAATTTTTATAATTTCATCTTCATTATCAGTAATAACATAAAAATCCAAATCTTCTTTGTCTATAGTTTTAAATTTCTCAAAAAATACTTTTTCCAGAAGTTTTTCTACTTCTCTCCAATAATCACTGCCAAACAATATAATGGGGGCTCTTTTTATTTTTTTTGTTTGAAAAAGAGTCAATAATTCAAAAAATTCATCCATTGTTCCATATCCGCCTGGAAAAAATATGAATGCTTCCGAAGAAAAAGTCAGTATAAATTTTCTGCTAAAAAAATAATTAAAACTCATACTTTCTTCAACATATGGATTAATTGCCTGTTCATTCGGTAATTCTATATTCAACCCTATTGAACGACCGTCCCCCCCACCCAAAAAAGCCCCTTTATTTGCGGCTTCCATAATACTTGGACCTCCTCCTGTGATAATGTCATATCCTCTTCTTGAAAGTTTGCCCGCTATTGATTCGGCCTTTTTATAATAAAAATTATCTTCACTAAATTTGGTTGAACCAAAAAAAGTAACAGATTTTGGATGATGATTTAAAAATTTAATTCCATCAACAAATTCCTGATTTATTTTTGAAACACGATCTCTCAAGTCATCATCCAAATCGTCTATTGTGAGAGGTTTGATATTAAGTTCTTTTTCTGGAATATTTATTTGTTTTTTTCTTTCGTCAATCATATTTTTAAATTATAACATACAAAATACAAAAAATAATCACAAAACGAGATTCATTTAATATTTTTATTTGGCTATCTTCACGGCCTCTTCAAATTCAACTGACAACATCTTTGATATCCCGTCAGAGTTCATAGTTATTCCATATAGAACACCCGCACGAGACATTGTTTCTCTGTTGTGAGTTATCAATATAAGTTGTGAATATTTTGATAAATCTTCAATTATATTTCCATATTTTTTTGAATTTGATTCATCCAAAGCCGCATCTGTTTCGTCTAATACTATAAAGGGCGGCGGTTTAATTTGTGAAATCGCAAAAGTTAAAGCAATTGAAGTAAGGGCTCTTTCTCCACCAGACAACATTTCCAATCCTTTTATTCTTTTATGTGGCAACGTGATATTTATGTCAATTCCTTCTTCAATTATTTCTTCCTCATTAATTTCCTGCTCCAAAATTTCAATATTTTCATCAGAATCAAATTCTCCTTTGTTCAATTTCTTTTTTATATTTTTTACCACTGTTATGTTTGCGGTTCCGCCTCCAAACATTGATACAAAAAACTTGCTTAATTGTTCGTTTATTTTTTTGATTCCATCCTTAAATTCTATATCAAGTTTTTCTTCAAGTTCTTTTATTAAAATATCAATTGATTCTTTTGATTTTCTTAAATCTTCAATTTCTCTCTCTAAAAATTCGTCTCTCTCTTTCACTTCGTTATATTCCTTAATTACTTCTTCGGAAGAACCAACGCCTATATCTTCAAGTCTTATTTTGTTTTTTTCAAGCTCTTTCTTTCTTTCTTCTTGTTTCACTCTGTCTTCATTCGCTAAATATTCTTCCGATAACGGCATACCATTTTCATCTACAATTTTGTAATTCAAAAAACCAGAGATATCGTTTCCAATCAAAACAATTGCTTCTGAAAATTCATTTTTGAAATTGATTTCATCCGAAAATAGTTTATTTTCTCTTGATTCTAAATTATTTAACAAAATTTTTATTTCATTTATTTTTGCTATATTTTGAAAAATTCTTTTTTCTATGTCCCTATGGAAATCTTTTTCCGAATCTATCTTTTTTTGCAGAGTAGAGTGTTTTTCACTTAATTCAAGCCACTCTTTTTTATTCGTCACTATTTTAATTTCCAAATTATTTTTTTCTCTAATCAACCTTTCAATTTCCACCTGCAAATTTTCTTCAACTTTTGTTTCATCGGCGTTTCTTTTTTTATATATCAAAATTAAATTAGAAATCGCCGTTTTTATACTGATTAGAATATTTTTTAAAACTGAAACCTCATTTGTTCTTTCAATATCAAGCGTATATTTATCCATTAAATCGGAAAATTCCTCCAAATTGGATTTTGGTATTTTTATAAAATCACTTTTATCAACATTATTTCTACTTCTCGCTAAATTTTTCTCATTAAAAAACATTTCTCCCTCAATTTTGCCTATTTCTCTTTCTAAAATACTTTTTTCTTTTTGATTTTTCTCCAATAAATTTTTTATTTCTATAAGCTCCTTTGCATTTATGCTCTCATCCTTTTTCTTTGATAAATTTTTTTCCGATTCTTTTAATTCTTTGTTCAATTCATCATATTCTTTTTGTGGATTTATTTTTTCTTGATTTAATTTTTTTCTTTCAAAATCCAAATAAATTCTCTCCCTTTTCAGGTATTCGCCATATATACATTCTAATTTTTCTTTTAAGTCGTGGGTTTTTTCAACCTTTTTTACTTGTTTCTCTAAAAATTTAATATGTGGTTTTATTTCTTTTCTTAACCCTTCAACTTCTTTTATGTTTTGTTGTGTTTTTTCCAGTTTTCTTACACTTTCTCTTTTTTTGTAATGATAAATTTTCAAACCGAGAGCGTCTTCTATCATTGATTTTCTGTCTTTTGAATTAACATTTAAAATTTTATCCGCTTCGCCCTGTGAAATTATGTGATGCCCCGTTGATCCTATATTCGCGCTGGCCAATAATTCCATTATATCTTTCAAACGAACTTGTGTTCCGTTTATCAAATATTGATTTATCCCATCTCTGAAAACGATTCTTTCTATAATGACTTCGTCATAATCTACATCTAAAAGTCGTTTTTTATTATCAAAAATCATCTTTACATCAGCCCTGTTTGATTTTGGAGAATTTCTTGAGCCGTTAAATATGAGGTCCTCACCTTTTTTGCCACGCATTGATTTAATAGACTGTTCTCCCAACACAAAACGAAACGCTTCAGCAATATTTGATTTGCCAGAACCGTTTGGACCAACAATGGCCGATATCGGAGTTTTAAATTCCAATTTACTTTTTGTCGCAAATGATTTGAAACCTGATAATTCTATAGATTTTAGATGCACAAATATTTGAATATTAAAATAAAATACAAATATATTTTAACATAAAATAATAAATCCGCCTTGTGAAATATAAAAACCCCTCAAAAGAGGGGCTAAAAAGATTCCAAAGAAATAATCACGCAGAACGGTCTCTTGTCGGAAAAATTTGTCACAGACACGATAAATCTTTCCTTTTTACCAATAAACAAATATCCCGCATTATTTTTTTTCACTGTGAAACCGTTATCCAGAAAAAATTTCTCCAAAAACTCATTAATCGATTTTTTACTAATTTCTTCTTTTGTCTCAAAAATGACTTTTTTTTGGTTTTCTACAATAACAGGTAAAACCAAATTAAAGTTTTTTGAAAAGTTTTCAAATAACTCCTTGGAAAAAGACATTTCAACTCCCACTTTATTTTATAAATAATCTACTAAAAAATTCAAAAATATAAAGCCTAGGGATAAATCCGAAGGCTTTATAAAACTTCGTTAGTTACAATTTGGACATTCCCCGCCTTTTTCCCAAATTGGGGTCCCACAGTCGGGACAATGTCTAATTGGATTATAAATTGCCGTACTTTTTTTATTTAAAAATTTGTTCAAAGGAAAACCCGGCAAATTTATAAAAAATACATAAGAGGTGTCAACAGCTCCCTCGTATGTTTTTAAAGAACGACCTAGGATTTTTCCCATTTGTTATTCCTTATTTTTATCCTGTATAATGATATACTATTTAAAATGATTTGTCAAGTATTTGTGGATAACTTTTATAAAAATACTTGCTCGGAATATTTTGTTTTATTGTTTTCTTAATTTTTATTCCCACCCTTTTACTTTTAATGCTTTGTCGGCCGCCTCCTGTTCTGCCTCTTGTTTTGATTTTCCTCTGCCATCTGAAACCATTTCATTGCCAATAAAAACTCCAACCAAAAAATGTTTGTCGTGGTCGGGGCCTTCTTCTTTCATGGTTTTATAAATTGGCGTCAATCCGGTCTCCTCTTGCGCTTTTTCTTGAAAATGACTTTTTGAATCTTGCCATAAATTTTTTGCTACTATTTCATCTGTGAGACAAAAAATATTTTTTTCTATAAATTTTTCAGCTATTTCAAATCCTTTATCTAAGTATAAAGCACCGATAACAGCTTCGAACGCATTCGCAAGAATATATTGTCTCGCTCTGCCGGTATCTTTTGCTTCGCCCTTTGAAAGCAAGAGAAAATCATTCATTTTCAGTTTTTTTGCAGAATCCGAAATAGTATTCGTATTAACTAAAGCTGCTCTAATTGAGGTTAACTCTCCTTCTGGTTTGTCAGGATATTTATTATACAAAAACTTTGTTACAGCAAGTTCTAAAACAGCATCACCTAAAAATTCCAACCGTTCATTGTGTCCCATTTTTCCTTTTCTGTTTTCGTTCAAAAAAGAGCGGTGTGTGAACGCCTGTTTTAAAATATCTTTATTATTAAACTCGATACCTATTACTTTTTCAAATTCTGAAAATTCTTTCATCCCGTTAGAGACAGGTCGCGATCAAACGCACTCTGTCCAAATTAAATTTATAATTTAAAACACAATTTCCTTTTTGCTATTTAATCCTGTTTTGAAACCGTGACCGCGGTCTCTAACGGGATTCATCCCGTTAGAGACAGGTCGCGATCAAACACGTCCTATCTAATTAAACTGCTAATAAAAAATACTTCTTTTTACTATTACAAATCCTGTTTTGAAACCGTGACCGCGGTCTCTAACGGGATTCATATTTTTCTTTATTTTTTTAGCAATATGTTAATTGCCTTTGTTATAATCGGAAGAATATCATCATAAAAATTAAGGTCAACTATTTCTTTTAATTTAAACCATCTTGCATCATTTAACCCGCCAGATTTGCCAAGATTTAATTCTTTATATTTTGTTTCTGCCAAAAAATAAGAAACTTGTTTTCTAATCTTTCCCTTTTCCGGGTCTGAGGCAATATATTCATTGCTTCCAAGTTTTTCTTTTATTTTTATATCAACCCCTATTTCTTCTTTTATTTCTCTAACCGTGGCTTTTTCTTCATCCTCACCTTCTTCAATACGTCCTTTTGAAAGTGTCCAGTGACCAAAAACATCATGTACAAATCCTAGACAAAACTCTCCGTCTTTTTTTGAATAAACAACCGCCCCTCCCAATCTTTCAATCGGCATTTCTTCGTATGGAATATCTTTTATTTTTTTCTTTGTCGTTTCTTCTTTTCCTGGTTCACCTAATTCTTTATAAACCGAGCCAAGAACTCCGTTGACAAATCTTCCGCTACTTTCACCTCCAAAACCTTTGGCTAATTCAATAGCTTCGTTTATCGCAACTTTTGGGGGAACTTCTTTTCTGTTAGAAAAGAGCAATTCATACAAACCAATTCTTAATATATTTCTGTCTATAACCGCAATTTTATCAATGGGCCATTCGGGAGCGGCTTTGGTTATTATTTCATCAAGTTTAGATAAATTTTTTACAATTCCGTTTACTATTCCTTTAATAAACTCTCCATCATCAACGCCGGGAGCGAATTCTTCTGTGTTCCTTTTTATAATTTCATTCAGCTCTTTTGTCTTTTTTCCTGAAAAGTCCCATTCAAAAAGGGATTGCATTACTATTGAGCGCGAAAGATGTCTATTTGCCATAAAAATAAAGAACTATTAAAAACTTTTAAAAAAATTATTAAAAACAAATAAAAACAAAAATTTTTTACAAAAACACCATCAAAAACATTTTTATCTAATTATTTTTCCTTCTTTTCTGGTTCTTGTCCGAGTTCTTTTCTTTTTCTTTTAACTTTTTCCGCCTTTTTAGCAACTTTCTTTTGCATATCAACAACTGTTCTTGTTCTATATTTGCCGCAATTTTCACACATTCTGTGCATTACATGCAAAGAACCGCATTCCTTACATTTAGAAAGTTGCGGCGCTTTTAATGCATGATGAGCTCTCCTGTTCGCCGTGTGAGCTCTTGTGTGTCTCATTCTTACTACCATAATTTAAAAAGTATATATTATTCCGATAAAAATATCAAATAAAAAGACCCGAATTAATCGGGTCTTTCTGACCGAAATCAGAATAAACTTTTCGTTGGTTCTACGGTTTGTTTGTTAGATTTTGATTTTTGCTTGTAATAATCGGATTTTATTTTTTTTAATCTAACCAACAACCCGCTTCTGTATGCTGCTTCACAAAATCTTTTATTACTTATTGAAAGTTCTTCAATAAGTTTGATAAAAGCAATTTTGTGTTGCCCATACAAGTTTGATAATGCCTCTGTTCCAAGTTCCCATTGAGGAAGAGTCGTATCATAATCTCTTTCGGTTGGAGAACCAATCTCTTCATCTTCTTCAACCAAAAAGAAAAACTGTATATGTTCATCTTTTCTTATTTTATGATAAACATATCGCGCTTTTTTGATACGACGTCCAGTCTCCTCCCTCCACTCGTTTTCAAGAGTTTCAAGAGGTGTTTCACCTGTTTTGAGAGGCGTCCCTCCAGGTTCTGATTTCCCGCCGGGAAATTTGGTTTGTCTAAACCAATTAAACCCAGTGGTTATGACTGTCAAAACGAAAATCTTATCGTTTTCTATTTTGTACCGTATTCCAGCGGAAAATGACTCTTCTTTGGCATATTGTTTTGCCAAAAGTTCATCAATATTTAGGTTTTCTAAACCCATAAAAAGAACTCCTTAAAAATTTATTTAAATATAGAATAACATATATTTGTTTATAAGTAAAGAGGTAACTAAAAATCATTTATTTAAAGTTTTTCAGATATGTTTTTCTGTGAATTGGACATGGTCCGTATTTTTTTATTTTTTTAATATGTTCGGCTGTTCCGTATCCTTTATGTTTCTCAAATCCATACTTTGGATATTTTTTTGCAAAATCACACATTTTTTTATCTCTAGAAACTTTTGCAATTATTGACGCGAGAGCAATGACTTTTTCTTTCTCATCTCCTTTTATTATTGTTTTTTGATTTAAAAATTTTTTTGGCGCTTTCAACCCGCCGTCAAGTAAAATTCCACAAGTTTTTGAATTAATATTTCTCAAACAATTATTTATTGCTTTTTGAATTGATTTTGAAATTCCAATTTTATCTATTTCTTTGTTGTTTACATAAAAAATTTTGTAATCAACCTTTCCGATACTTTTTAATTTCTTAATTTTTTCAAATATCTCTTCTCTTCTTGTTGAAGATAACTTTTTTGAATCTTTTACACCATTAACAAACAAGGTATCAAAAATTTTTGTCTGCAGAAGCCCGTGTTCTTGCCCCGCCATGGCGGGGTAAATTGAAACAATAAAAGCACAAACACAAACAGGTCCTGCCAATGGTCCTCGCCCAACCTCATCAATTCCAATTGAATATTTTAATTTTTTATGGTTCATTCTCATATTTTGACATTTTTTATTGTCATTTTCCATTTTGAAATTTACATTTTGAATTTATTTTGACATGTTATAATTTTGTCATGCCCAAATTCATTCACCTCCACACACACAGTCATTACAGTTTGCTTAATGCATTACCAAAAATCCCAGATCTTGTTTCCGCGGCAAAAGAAAAAAAAATGAATGCCCTCGCTCTTACGGATAACGGAAACCTTTATGGAGCAATTGAATTTTATAAAGAATGTAAAAAAGAAAATATAAAACCAATAATAGGCGTTGATTTTTATGTCGCCCTTCGCACAAGACATGACAAACAAGCCGGTATTGATAGTAAAAGATTTCGCCTAATTCTTTTGGCAAAAAATGGGGTTGGATATAAAAATTTAATAAAACTTGTTTCCGATTCAAATCTTACCGGTTTTTATTACAGGCCAAGAATAGACAAGGAATTGATGAAAAAATATTCTGATGGTCTTATTTCAATAATACCCTCTTTTAATGGAGAAATTACGGATAAAATAAGAACCGGAGATTTTGATTCAGCTAAAAATATTTTAAAAGAATACGAAGAAATTTATGGAAAAGAAAATTTATTTTTAGAGATAACACATCATCCGGAAATTGAAGAACATAATAATTTAACTAAAAAAACCATATCATTTGCAAAAGACACGGACACAAACTTGGTTGCGGCGCATGATGTCTACTATATAAATCCGGATGACCGCGATGCAAGAAATACTCTTTTGTCTGTTCAAACAAATTTAGATTTTGGTTCTAATAAAAGACTGACGAATGATGACGAAGATTTTTCATTTATAAGTGCTGAAAAAGCGGAAAAATATTTTAGAGAGGTTCCCGAAGCGCTTGAAAATGCTCAAAAAATATCAGACACTTGTAATTTGGAAATTAGTCTCGGGGCGTGGGTATTTCCGGAAATAAAAACTTCCAATGGCTTTGACACTAATGAGGAACTACAAAGAATAATTAATGATGGTTTTAAAGAGAGAAATTTGAAGAAAACTAAAGAGGTTTTAGAAAGAGTTGAATATGAATATAAAATAATAAAAGAAAAAGGATATTCTTCCTACTTTTTGGTTGTCAGTGATTTGCTAAAATTTGCGCACAAAAATAATATTTTTACAAACACGAGAGGTTCTGCAGCCGGCTCTCTTATTTCTTATCTGATAGGCATAACAAATATTAATCCTATTGAATATCAAATTCCGTTTGAAAGATTCTTAAATCCGGAAAGGCCATCGCCGCCAGATATTGATGTTGATATGGCAGACAATAGACGAGACGAGATGATTCAATACGCCAGAGAAAAATATGGTGAAGACAGGGTCGGACAAATAGGAACATTCGGAACAATGATGGCGCGCGGTGCTGTTCGTGATACGGCTAGAGCGCTCGGATATTCTTATGATATTGGTGATAAAATTTCAAAACAAATTCCCCTCGGAAAACAGGGCTTCCCGATGACTATTGACCGCGCGTTGGACGAAAATTCCGATTTGAAAAAAATGTACGCAATAGATAAGGATGTAAAAAGAATTATTGATATGGCTAAAAAAATAGAGGGGTGCGCAAGGCATATTTCCGTTCATGCAGCCGGAGTTGTCATTTCACCAAAGCCACTCACTGAATATACTCCGATACAACTTGACCCGAAAGGAGGAAAATTGATAACTCAGTATGATATGTATGTTATTGAAGATGTCGGTTTATTAAAATTTGATTTTCTTGGTTTAAAAAACTTATCAATTTTAGCTGATTCTGTTATGTTGGCGGAAAAAATTGCAGATAAAAAAATAGATATAGATAATATCCCAATTGATGACAAAAAAACTTATTCAATGCTCGCAAGAGGAGAAACAATGGGTGTATTTCAGTTAGGTAGTGACGGAATGACAAAATATTTGAAAGACTTGAGACCAACTGAGATTAGAGACATAAACGCTATGATTGCCTTGTATCGTCCGGGCCCAATTGCTTTTATTCCTGAATATATAAAAAGAAAAAGAAACCCAAAACTTGTTAAATACTTGGACGAACGACTAAAAGAAATTCTTGAACCAACCTACGGAATTTTAATTTATCAAGATGATATTCTTCTTATTGTTACAAAATTAGCCGGATATTCTTGGGCAGAGGCGGATAAATTTAGAAAGGCTGTCGGTAAAAAAATTCCAGAAGAAATGCAGGCTCAAAAAGAAAAATTTATAAGCGGATGTATCAAAAATGGAATGATAAAAAATAAAGCGGATGAATTGTGGAAGATGATTGAAACGTTTGCTGCATACGGTTTTAACAAAGCGCATTCCGCAAGTTACGGAAAAGTCTCCTATCAAACTGCTTATATGAAAGCTAACTTCCCCGTTATTTATATGTGCGCGCTCCTAACCGCTGACGCAGGAGATGTTGAAAAAATTTCTGAAATAATTGAGGAATGTAAAAAAATGAATATTGAGGTTTTACCACCTAATATAAATGAAAGTTTTGGTAATTTCACAGTTATAAACGAAAATGGAAAAGATAAAATTCGTTTTGGACTTTATAGTATAAAAAATTTTGGTGAAGGCATAGCTGATAAAATTATTGTAATAAGAAAAGAGACCGGAAAATTCAAATCCCTGGAAGATTTTCTAAACAGGGTTAAGGATAAGAATGTAAATAAAAAATCACTTGAAGCATTAATAAAATGCGGAGCTGTAGACGAGTTTGGAGAACGTGGACAAATGCTTGAAAACACGGAGGACTTACTTTCATATCATAGAGACGGTTCCGGCGCGCATGAAGGACAAAATTCTCTTTTTGGCCTAATGAAAGATATTTCATCCATACCAAAATTAAAATTAAGAGAATCCACACCCACGACACAAGCAGATAAACTTTCTTGGGAAAAAGAACTGCTGGGTTTGTATATTTCAGGTCATCCTCTTGATAAATTTAAAGACAAACTACAAAAACGCGAATATACGGTAAAAAAGATTTTAGACGGACTTGAAGATGGAATGGCCATTGCCGTCGCCGGAATAATAAATGAAACAAAAATAATAAATACCAAAAGTTTTGAAAAAATGGCGTTTGTTAGTTTTTCAGATTTAACCGGTTCAATTGAAATTGTTGTTTTTCCAAAAATATTTGATAAATATAAAAACCTCTTGGAATCAAACAAATGTGTCATTATAAAAGGACGCATTTCATACAGAAACAATACAATCAGCTTACTGGCTGAAGTGGTAAAAGAAATGGAATAAAAGATTTCATCATAAATTAAAATAATGTTAATATAATTTGTATGGAGAAAGAACAGAAAATACAAAATATTAGACACTCGCTTTCACACCTGCTTGCAGCAGCTGTTTTAGATTTATATCCGGATACAAAAATTACTATTGGCCCGGCTATTGATAATGGTTTTTATTATGATTTTGATTTTGCGACGTCCATTTCTGATAAAGATCTCCCAAAAATAGAAAAGAAAATGAAAGAAATATTAAAGAAATGGGATAAGTTTGAAAAAATTGATGTTTCTGAAAAAGAAGCAAAAAATAAATTTAAAGATAACCCATACAAAACTGAACTTATAGAAGATTTAATAAAAGACGGACAAAAAATTACATTTTATAAATCTGGAGATTTTGTTGACCTTTGCGGAGGCGGACATACAGAAAGTGCAAAAAAAATAAATCCAGACGCTTTTAAATTACACAGAATTGCAGGAGCATATTGGAGAGGAAGTGAGAAAAATAAAATGCTCACTCGTATATACGGTCTTGCCTTTGAAACAAAAAAAGAGCTCGATGAATATCTTAAAATGCAGGAGGAAGCCCAAAAAAGAGATCATAGAAAATTAGGAAAACAATTAGATTTGTTTACATTTTCTGATTTGATTGGCAGCGGTCTTCCCCTTTATACTCCAAGAGGTGCTTTTATACGCAGAACTTTAGCAGAATATATTGAATCACTTCAAACTAAGGCTGATTACACTCAAGTTTGGACTCCTCAAATTGCAAAAGCGGAACTTTTTAAAATTTCTGGTCATTATGATAAATACAAAGACGGAATGTTTAAGGTTATTTCAAATCATTCAGATGAGGAATTTTATTTGAAACCCATGAATTGCCCGCAACACACTCAAATTTATGCTTCACAGGCAAGAAGTTATAGGGACTTACCATTGCGATACACGGATTTTGCAATGCTTTACAGAGATGAAAAACCTGGAGAGTTAAGCGGTCTTGCTAGAGTTAGATCTTTTTCACAGGATGATTGTCATATTTTTTGTCGTGAAGATCAGGTGGATGAAGAAATAGATAGGGTTTTGGCAATGACAAAAGAAGTAATGGCAACTTTTGGTTTGAAATATAAATACAGGCTTTCAACGAGAGATTTGGAACATCCAGAAAAATATCTCGGCGATCCTAAAACTTGGGACAGGGTTGAAAAATGGGCTGAAAAAATTATGGAAAGAAATAATATAGAACACTTTGACGGTCCGGGGGAAGCCGCTTTTTATGCTCCAAAAATGGATTTAATAGCAACTGATGCTTTGGGTCGTGAATGGCAACTTTCAACAGTTCAAATTGATTTTGTAATGCCAGAAAGATTCAATTTAACTTACAATGACAAAGACGGAAAAGAAAAACACCCCGTAATGCTACACAGAGCAATAATCGGTTCACCGGAAAGATTCATTATGATTCTTCTAGAACATTATGGTGGCGCATTACCAACGTGGCTTTCGCCCGTTCAAGTTGTTGTTATACCAATTTCAGAAAACCAAAAAGAATACGCCTTTGGTGTGTTTACAAAATTAAAAGAGAATGGATTGCTAGTTGAAATTGATAACAGTAATGAAACATTAGGAAAGAAAATTAGAAACGGAAAAATAAGCAAAGTTCCATACATGATAGTTATAGGGGAAAAAGAAGTTAAAGAAAATAAAATTACACTTGAAAGTCGCGATTTTGAAAGTTTAGGACAAATGAAATTAGAAGATGCTATTTCTAAATTAAAAAAAGAAATTTCTGAAAAAAATAGATTTCGTTCACAGTAAAAATCCAGCACCTATTCGTAAACGAATGGGTGCTGGATTAAATTTCAATGGTTAAACTTTTCTTCTATAGTTTTGTTTGGAAATCTTAGAGATATTAAAGTGAACGGAATTTTTAAAATTGGACGGAGTTCTATAAGCCGGCTTCCCTTTTTTATTTCCAACTTTTGCGTAATTTTTCATCCCGTTAGAGACAGGTCGCGGTCAACCGCACCCTGCCTAAATTAAAATTGTAATTTTGTAATAATATTTTCATTTTTATTATTTAACCCTGTTTTGAAACCGTGACCGCGGTCTCTAACGGGATTCATAAAAAATGGATTAAATTTTTTACAATTTTTGAATTTCTTTTAAATCTTTATCCGGTATATATAGTACAAGAAAACCTATTATTGTTCCAATTACTGCTGTCCAAAAATGACTACCACCAAAAACAAAAATATCAATTTCATCAAGAATATACCAAATTCCTCTCCATATTAAAACCAAACCAAAAACAACCGCTAGGTTTTTCGCAAAATAACTTATTGTTTGTGCTTTACTTCTTTCTGTTTCCATTTTTTTTATATTATTTATATATTAAATTATACAAAAATTATTTTATAAACACAATTGAAATTAATATAAAAATAATGTAATATTATTCTGTTTAAATCGGGCGCGTAGCTCACCTGGTAGAGCGCCTCACTTGCACTGAGGAGGTAGGGGGTTCGAGTCCTCTCGCGTCCACAACATAAAAAAACACTCACACAAGGTGAGTGTTTTTTTATGTTGTGGTGTCTTCTAAACAAAGTCCGAACCTATTACGAACAAAATCCTAATGCTGACTAATATCGACCAGCGCCTCGC
>Ga0172370_10000362_pt1 | contig 71102 bp, 56 predicted proteins | sample LakKiv5m_FD_114538 | JGI IMG/M metagenome (GOLD analysis project Ga0172370, IMG submission 114538) | Freshwater microbial communities from Kabuno Bay, South-Kivu, Congo - kab_022012_11.5m | ecosystem: Environmental > Aquatic > Freshwater > Lake | place: Democratic Republic of the Congo... | reverse complement strand
GCCTTGAGAAATATGCGTCCGAATATAAGAACCTTGCGCTGAGAATTGATGGCAAATACATGGAGGCCATCAAGAATTATGAAGCCATCCTAAAAAATCCTGTTTCGTATTACGATTCATTACTTTCCGGACAAATAAATTGTTGATAATGAAATGCCATTATTTGTGTAACCTCTACGAGGTATTTGTTTTAACAGGTTACATTTTCCTACAATACTTTTATCGCCTACAGCGAACCAGCCTGATATCTGGCAGGTTCCGGGTGGCGCCTGCCTGCCGGTAGCCAGGGATTAAATATTGTAGAATAAAGATTTAAAAAATTACTCAATTCCACGTAGTGCCTGTCTGCCACAGGCAGGGATTAACAAATTTTTGTCGGACATTGGTGATTACGATTGCTTGTATGCAATTATTAATCTTTCGAATGCACTCCACGAATCAGGCAATTATAAATCAACAACCATTATTTCAGGAATTGATGAATCGCTCATGGCAAATGAAGTATCGCATATTATTCGGACAAAAGAATTACTTTTCAGTAAATTCAAGGATGAGAATGGAATATCAAAAAAAGAGGGGTGTGTAAAAATTGAAAGAGTTTATCCCAACCCAACCAGCGGCTCGTTTACCACAGAATACACAACTTGTAATGAAGGAATTACAATGATTGATCTGTATTCATCTTCAGGGATTAAGGTGTTTAGTAAACAGGTAAATAACCAACCAGGCCAGAACATTTACTGGGTTGATAATTTTAAAACCGTCAATAATATCCTTAAGCCTGGCATTTATTTACTAAAAGTTACCAATAATAACCTATTTGATTCACAAAGGATTATCATAAAATAATGTATGAATGAACTGTTTGTGGTGGCTTTGGTTTTCTAAAAATTATGCATATTTGTTTGCTAAATTACTCCTAACTTCTTTAAATTGAAAAATTTGATACTTTTGCAACCCAAAATTCGGTTTTCGCTAATCATTTTCATATCCAGATTAAAAGATGCAAAAAACGATTAAAAGAGCTGTTACAGTAAAAGGCCTGGGCCTGCATACCGGCAGGGAAGTAAATCTTACTTTCAGGCCGGCTCCCATCAACCATGGTTATGTTTTTAAACGAACCGATATGGCGGGTTCTCCGGAAATTGCTGCCGATGTAAAATATGTTACCGACACTTCACGTGGCACAACCCTCGAAAACAACGGTGTACCTGTTCACACGGTCGAACACGTGCTTTCTGCTTTGGCAGGACTTGAAATCGACAACGTCATGATCGAGATGGATGGGCCCGAATCACCCATCATGGACGGGAGTTCCAAGTATTTTGTTGAAGCATTGCTGGAAGCCGGAATTGAGGAACAGGATGCCGAACGGGACTATTTTGTAGTGGAGTCGGTTTTTAGCTACACCGACCCCGAAAATAAAATTGAAATCATTGCCATCCCAAGCAAGGAGTACAAAGTATCGGTGATGATCGACTTCGAAACCAGCGTTCTCGGGACACAAAATGCAAATCTTAATCATATTAAGGAATACCCGGATCAAATTTCAGCTTGCAGAACCTTTGTGTTTCTGCATGAACTTGAATACCTATTGAAGAATAACCTGATCAAAGGCGGCAACCTCAATAATGCGATTGTTTTTGTAAACAAGGCAGTTAATCAGGAGGAACTCGACCGGCTTGCCGAAGTATTCAGGAAACCAAAAGTTGCTGTAAAATCAGAGGGCATACTTAATAATCTTGACCTGCATTTCCCCAACGAACCTGCCCGCCACAAACTTCTCGACGTTATTGGCGATCTTTCGCTTGCAGGCAAACCCATCAAAGGACACATCATTGCTACCCGTCCCGGGCACCATGCCAATGTTGAATTTGCAAAACTCATCAGGAAACAAATTGAAAAATCGGCTGCTGAAGAAAAAGTACCCGAATACGATCCCAACAAACCGCCTTTGTTCGACATCATGGGCATCATGCGGTTTCTGCCCCATCGTCCGCCATTTTTGTTAGTCGATAAAATATTAGAAATGAGCAAAGAACACGTGGTTGGCATAAAAAACGTGACCATGAATGAGAGTTTCTTTGTCGGACATTTTCCGGATGAACCTGTAATGCCGGGTGTACTTCAGATTGAAGCCATGGCGCAGACCGGTGGGATTCTGGTTCTTAACTCAGTGCCTGACCCAGAAAATTACCTCACCCTGTTTCTAAAAATTGATGAAGTAAGATTTCGCAGTAAAGTAGTCCCAGGTGACACCATACTTTTTAAACTCGACCTGCTGGCTCCTATACGGCGTGGCCTCTGCCATATGAAAGGGATCGCTTACGTCGGGAACAAAATGGTAATGGAAGCCGTAATGCTTGCACAAATTGTAAAAAAAACCAAATAAAATGAATCAACCTTTAGCATACGTTCATCCACAGGCTAAAGTCGCAAAGAATGTTGTGATTGAGCCTTTTGTTAATATCGAGAAAAATGTGGAGATTGGCGAAAGTACCTGGATTGGCTCCAATGTTACCATTATGGAAGGTGCCAGGATTGGAAAGAACTGCAGGATTTTCCCGGGAGCAGTCATAGCGGCAACACCACAGGATTTGAAGTACGATGGTGAAGAAACTACTGTAAAAATTGGTAACAACACCACCATCCGTGAGTTTGTAACCATACACAGAGGCACCAAAGCCAATATGGAAACCGTGATTGGCGATAACTGCCTGCTGATGGCCTATGTACATATTGCACACGACTGTATTATCGGGAACAATGTAATCCTGGCAAATGCAGCAACTTTGGCCGGCCACATCATTATCGACGATTACGCCATCGTAAATGGTATGGCTGCTGTTCAGCAATTTGTTCAGATTGGTGCACATTGTTATATTTCGGGTGGTGCACTAGTCCGGAAAGACGTACCTCCTTTTACAAAGGCTGCCCGTGAACCACTTTCGTATGTCGGCATAAATTCGATTGGCTTACGCCGGAGAGGTTTTTCGAACGAAAGAATTAATGCAGTGCAGGATATTTACCGGTATATTTACCTGAAGGGATACAATGTTTCGCAGGCGGTTTCAATAATTGAAGCCGACTTCCCCGCCACTCCCGACAGGGATGAAATCCTGTCGTTTATCCAAAAATCGACGCGTGGTATTATGAAAGGATACTCACGTTTTGAAAAAAGAAACGGTGAAATGAAAAGTTCAGGTGTTTGATAATACCATTCATTTTATAAAAATATTTTGGCGTAGCTTTGCAAAAAATTTAGAATTAACATTTCCAATTAAATCATTATATGGCAACAACTGCAGATTTCAGAAACGGATTGGTGATCGATTTCAATGGAGAATTGTACACCATCGTAGAGTTTCAACATGTTAAACCCGGTAAAGGTGGTGCTTTTGTAAGGACGAAATTAAAAAACCTGAAAACGGGCAGGGTCATCCCCAATACTTTTAATGCAGGCGTTAAAATTGATATTCAGCGCGTCGAACGCCGGCCGTATCAGTTTTTATATAAAGATGGTAAATCGTACCATTTTATGCATACTCAGGATTACGAACAAACATTTGTTGACGAATCCATCATTGATGCACCACAGTACCTTAAAGAAGGACAGGAAGTGGAAATCCTTTTCCATGCCGAAACCGAAACAGCACTTTCTTGCGAATTACCATCTTATGTTGAACTTTTAATCACCTACACAGAGCCTGGCGAAAAAGGAAACACAGCCACCAATGCGCTTAAAGAAGCAACTGTTGAGACCGGTGCCATTGTTCGGGTTCCACTTTTTGTCGAAAATGGTGAAAAAATCAAAGTCGATACCCGTACAGGTGTTTATTCGGAAAGGGTTAAAGGTTAATCAACCAAAATATACATCAATGGGCACAGGCAATTTTATGTTTGTGCCATTTTTTTTATTAAATCTTTATATGTTAATCAACTAACAAATGAAATTCGATAGAAATTATACAGTAAGCGAACTTGCTGAATTTTTAAACGCCCGCATCGATGCCGACCCAAACCACCAGGTTTCGGGCATTAACGAAATCCATATGGTTGAAGCAGGTGATCTTACCTTTGTTGACCATCCAAAATATTACGACAAGGCACTTAACTCAAAAGCAACAACTATCCTGATCAACAAAGAAGTACCCTGTCCCGAAGGAAAAGGGCTGATTATTTCGCAGGATCCGTTTGGTGACTATGTTAAACTAGTTAGAAAATTCAGAAGTTTTGAACCATCTCAATCAGCCATCAGCCTGACAGCTGAAATCGGGGAAGGAACTGTTATTCAGCCAACCGCTTTTATCGGGAACCATGTAAAAATCGGCCGAAACTGCATCATTCATGCGAATGTAAGCATTTACGACCATGTGATTATTGGAGATCATGTTACCATCCATTCGAACTGTGTTTTAGGTGCCGATGCCTATTACTTTCAGCGTCGTCCCGAAGGTTACCGTAAACTTGAATCCTGTGGTAATGTGGTTATAAATGATAATGTGGAGATAGGATCACTTTGCGCAATCGACAGGGGAGTATCCGGCGATACAATTATTGACCAGGGTACTAAATTAGACAATCACTGCCAGATAGGACACGACACGTACATTGGTAAAAATTGCCTGATAGGATCACATGCTGCTATAGCCGGTGTAACCAGAATTGAGGATGATGTAATACTTTGGGGAAGAGTTTCGGTAAACAAGGATCTGGTTGTTGGGAAAGGAGCAATTGTTCTGGCAGAGTCAGGCATCGATAAATCTATCGAAGGTGGCAAAACCTATTTCGGGGTTCCGGTAATGGAAGCGCGTAAAAAATGGAGGGAAATGGCTGCCCTGAGGATGCTTCCGGATTTGATTAAGAAACTGTAAGAAAAAAATAAACTTGCCATGAATGCTGTCATCCGTTTAACAGGTGACAGTTTTTTTATGTGGTTGGCTCCTCTTTTTTACGACTATGATAAATGTCCAGTGCAACGATAATTCCGAGGAATCCCCAGACCGGAACAGAGGCTTTGTCGGTATCGAGGAAATTATTCAAAAATCCATGGATAAAATAGGTAATCAGACCGAGCAACATCAAAAGGCTTAAGAGTTTGACTTCCTGATTATCCGAATTTTTATAAATTTTAAGAGCTGTTATTATCGAAAAAGTAACGATAAGCAAAACTGCAACCAAACCAAGAATTCCCTGTTCAGCCATGGGACCAATGTACTCACTGTGTGCATTCCCCAAATCACCCGCATTGGTACTGATGATGGTTTTTTCCTTGCTCCTCTGGAAAGGAGCATATAAAAACTGGTAAGTCCCGGGTCCCCATCCCAAGAAAGGACGTTCGTGAAACATTCTCAGTGCAGCCTGCCACCGGTTGATCCGTTCGAGGTTTGATGCGTCGGACGAAATATTATAAATCGAAGTTACGTGCTCAACAAAATCTGTAGAGGAATCCTGCTGGTTTTTTTCGAGTGTATCGATAATCTGAAGCTGAAAACTAAAAAACATCACAACCAAAACTGTTACTACAGCAGCAACCCAGGTGAACCTGACCCTCAATTTAACCAAAATAAATACAACAAGAGCAAACGCTAGGCTTACCCAGGCAGCCCGGCTGTACGAGAAGATGATCGCAATCACCAGTAAAACAAAAACGATGAACGACAGAATCCGGTTTTTCCGTAACGAATTCTTGTTTAACGAAAATCCCAGCATCACCGGAATATACATGGCAAGAACTACACCATAGGCAGTATGATCGTTGTAAAACGGAGTCATTACCCAGTGCCCGGTCTCCTCATCAAAACCATATTGTGAATGGTTAATAAGTGTATAAAAAATCACTATAACCAATGAAATCACATAAAGCCAGATAAATTTCTTAATGTTGTCAAAATTCTTGAACAGGATTATCCCGACAAAATAGAATGGCACAACAAACCAAAGCCTTGCAAGAAAGAATTTAATGGAGACAATAGGGATTTCACTTGTAAAGGAAGTTATCAGAAGCCAACTCAGACTTATAAAAACAGTAATCGAAATTGGGTGTGTAAGCGCCTTCTTGTCGTAATGAAATCCGGAAAAAAGCTTAAGTACAAAAATGACCAGTACACCGAACATTAAAGGTTCGGTGGGTAACGAAATCCCAATTCCAACATCCATGTTCCGGATAACAATGGCCAGGGGAGTTAAAAAGGTGATAAGCAGCAGTAATTTGTCCAGGGCAAAAATATACATAAGCAATACCACAACCACCAAAGGCAATAGTAACGACCAATAAAACTCGTTTAAAATCAGTATCATATTTATAATAATAAATGCAATACTGATCCCGTAAACCCAATATAATTTTACTTTATCGGTCAAGATGGAGTCGTCTTAAAGTTTTCGCGTAACGACATGAAAATTATCAATAATCATTACTACAACAAATGAAAAGAACAACGAAGCAATTGCTGCAATTGCAATGATGACCCAACGAACAGGGTAAGCTTTTTTATCTGCAGGAAACGGCTTTGATACAACACTGGCAAAGGTAATTTCCTTGGTAAGATTTTTAACGGCTTCTTCATAGTCGCGTGCTCTTGTTCCATATTCTTTAACCAAATCATAATAGCGGTCGTTATAAAATACAAATTCGCCCCCTTTTTCCTCGATATTATTTTTCCATTTCAACACATCCTTCGAGTTAATATTGGACGAATTGTTGCCATCGACGGTTCTCAAATAACCCCGGGTAATTTCACGCGATTGGTTTGGATAATCGAAAAGTTCATATTGTTTTCGCAGTACCAGCAAATGTGCTTCTGTGGTATCGATCTCTATTTTCTTCAGCGCAAGTTGGTTTCCTAAAAAATCAACTACTTCCTTATATTTGGCCCTGTGGGTTTCGCGCACTTTTTCATTATAAAAATTGATGATGTCGTTTACCATATTACAAGCCACTTGTGGGTCGGTATCCATTACGTCAATCTTAACCGATTCGAAAGGTGTTTTTGAAATGCTCACATTTTTTTGGTATTCACCAATGAGTGCCGTCTGGTAATATTTGTATGAAGGATCAATATTGTACCTCCTGGCAAGGTCATATTTTTCAATAATCTTGTCGCGGATATCTTTCGACTGGAAAAACTGAAGCATCTGTTCGGTTTCACTTTCTTCAGAATACGGGGTCATATTCGTTGGATAAACCACCGCAAACGATTCAAATCTTGGTTTAATAAAATACGGGCCTGAAAAGATCACTGCTAAAATGATACTTACCAGAACAATGATACCCAAATGAGTTTTCCATTTGAATAGCGTTTTCAGAATATTTAAATTAGTGAAGTACATTTCCATTTGATTTTCCTGGTTATGGATTAATTCGTCATTTTCTATCGGGTCAGTTTTAGCTTGCTTTGTTTCTTTTAGTTTTTCTTTATTATCTGATTTTACCGCTTGTATTTGAGGAACCTGTGTTTTTAAATTAAAAGAACCTGAATTTTTAACCTGGTCATTCAGCACTTTATGCTGGTGTTGCCCAGGCGGAATGGGTGGTTCTTTATTAACCTGTAAGGCCCCCGGGCTATCTGGTTTTTTTTTCAAATTATTTAATAATTCCAACTGGGTAGGCAAATAATTACTCAGATTCTCAATGATCAGGATGACCACTATTGTAAGCAAAAATGCTGAAATCGTCGTAATAACCACGATTATCCACCGGATTGGGTAAGATTTTCTTTCTGCTTTATAGGCGCTGTTCACTACGAATTTTGTAGGCAAAACCTGTTCTGCATCGGTCTTGGCTTCTTCATACTTGGCCTTGAGCATGCTGAGTTGTTTTTTTTCGTATTCGAGTGCATCCCTTATCGAAACGTATGAACCCCCGTATTTGGCAAGGACGTCGAGTTTTCCCTGCAAACGATCAACGGCTCCGGTATTTCCATGCGCCAGCTCAATTGCCAGTTGTTGATTGATCATTTCAGCCTGGGTTTCATAATCGATAACCCCAAGTTCTCTCAATACTTTGAGTGAATCCTCCATTGCCTGGACTTCATTTTTAAGCTTAAAATATTGATCCCTGACGATGACAAATGCTTTTTGCGCACGTTCCTGCTGCATGTCATTCTTGGTCGAATCAAGCAGAGCAGTAATATCGTTTGCAATATCTGCGGCCATTTGAGGATCTTTATCAAGAACCGTAATTTTAATGGCCATGAATTCAGTACGCCTGAAGGTAATGTTCTGTTCGTATTCGTTATTGAGCAATGTATTTCGAAAGTTGGAATTTGGAGAGATGTCGTAATGTTGCATCAAATTATATTTCGCAATAATTTTATCACGAATCTTATTGGAATTAAGAATTTGAAGCATCTGCTCGGTTTCTTCTTCCTCTCCAAACTTTAAAATATCATCATTTGCACTTGGGTTTTCGGTAAGCAAAGCTTTCGAAATGGCGTTTGAAGCCGCCGGATAAAGAATTACAGTTGATTTAAATTTTGGGGTGATAAAGAATGATGATGAAAAAACTATCGAAGCAATAATTGCTACTGAAGTAACAATTATTAAAGGCTTTTGCCACTTGTGAAGGAACAACAAAATATTTGTCGAATCAAAATTTTCACTTTCGTCTTTTCTGAATATCATATGTTTGTCACTATCAAATTGAGGGCACAAAAATAGATTTTTTTTATAAGCCCCACAGGTTAATTTATTCTTATTGAAACCTGAAATTAATCGATATATTTTTTCAGGCTATTTTATTAAAGCATTTCAACTATTAATGATCCCCAGTAAATGGTTTTCGCATGTCGAGGATATAAAAAATAACAATTGAAAAGAATAAACAGGTTCCAGCGACATAAAAAACAATAAGCAATCTGGACGGGCTTGATTCTCTATCGGCCGGATAAGGACTTGTTATAATGTTGGCGAAGGTTTGAACCTTGTTCACATTCCGCAATGCATCCTCATACGAAATTTTGTAATTGTTATAGGCTGCCGACACACTTGAAATTTGATTTGTAATCAGAAGCAATGAATCTCCTTTACTTTCAATATTATGTTTCAACCTGTCCACTTCTTTCAGATTAACATGGGCCATGTTCGACCCATCGAAAGTCCCCAGATGTCCCCTGGTAACCTCATTGGTCTGAATGCCATAATCAATCAACTCATATTTGGTGCGAATATTGGTAATGATCTTCATCAACGAATCTAGTTGCTTGCATTTTTCAGTCAGCTTGCTTTCTTCAACATTTAATGCTTCCTGATATTTTTCCTTGTGTATTTTTCTTACCTTTTTGTTATAGAAATCAATAATGGAATTAACCATGTCACAAGCAATCTGAGGATTCGTATCATGTACTACAATTTTTACTGACTCGTATCTTGTATTTGAAACAGTTACATTTTCGTCATACATCCGATAAATTTTCGACATATAGTATCTATCATTTGTTTTAACATCATAATGCAGAGGTAAATCGAACTTTTGTATCATACTGTCAACGATATCCCGCGATTCAAACCATTGAAGCATCTGTTCGGTTTCACTTTCTTCCGAATATTTTGAGATGTTTGAAGGATAAACCAACGCAAAGGAGGTATATTTTGGTTTGATAAAAAATGGGCCGGAAAATACAACCGCAGCAATAATGCTGATCATCAATATAATACACAAATGCAGTTTCCATCTGAATAGCGTTCTTACAATGCTGATATTAGTAAAGAAAATCTCCAGTTGATTTTCCTGGTCCGGGACAATTCCAACAGATTTATTCCATTGAGATTTAGTCTGCTTTGCCTCATCATTATTATTTATTATCATTTCCTTGTAGTAAAAATCCTTTAGTATTCGGAGCTAAGTTAGTGTTGGTAAAGTTTTTTGAGTTATCTCTTTTCGAAAAATGTGAACCCCTGGCCTTAGTGCATTAAAAATGCATACACGTAAATAGGTTAATCTTAATAGCTTAATTCAATTTATTCCAATTAATAATTTTTCAAACTGAAAGGTGTGACAATTTTTTACAAGTTAGTTTTAGTTATAAAGTTTCTTTACTCCATAATATTTTTATAAAACCTTTAACGTTCAATAATTTGAGCATGGTAGCCAATAAAACTGATGCCGCAAGCATCAATACGAAATTCATGATCCAATTCCCAAACACCATCTTTGAAACATAATTGATTATAAAAACACCTACTACAAAGATTGCAATGGTTGCAATGTAGCGGTAATCGGTTTTGAGTTTAAAGAACTTTTTAACCAGGAAAACCTGTAAAATTGCAGTTGAAAATTGTGCAATGATACTGGCCCAGGCCGATCCAACAGCATAAAGTTCAGGTACCAAGAACAGGTTGATTAAAAAATTCAGTAACATGCCTCCGCCTGCAACCAGGTTAAGTTCTTTCAGGTTACCATTTGCGGTTAACAGTGTCCCAAAAATATAGGTCGACGAAATGGCAATATAACCGAACATGATTAAACGAAATACGTCAGCCGACTGCTCAACGTGTGCCACATAAAGCATTTCCATTAATTCGGTGCTGTAAAAAAACGACCCGAATGAAACAATGACAGAAACGATAATTAGTAAGGTGAATGCAAGCTTTACCACATGAACCACCGGTTCCTGGTCCTTAATCATTCTTGCAAACAAAGGCAAAAGCAGTACCGAAAAAAGGTATGCAATCATGTTGGAAGCATCAAGTAAACGGTAAGCCGAAGCATATATACCTGCCTGCTCATCTCCAATACCATCGGGTAAAAGCCTTTCGATCATTACCGAATCTATTCTGTTGTAAAAAGTCATCAGCAGAACAAGGATTGCAAAAGGAAAACTTTGTTTGATAATCATCACAAAAAATGGCCAGTTCCAGTTTAACCGCCGGAATTTGGCTTTTTTTACAACAATCAGCATGGCAATTAAGGCGGTGATGAGATAGGCCGTGGTTTGTGCATAAACAAACCAGGCAATCTGGAATTTTTCATTTGTAATATGTCCCCAAAGCAAAACACCACAGATAATAATCATCAAAACCCTGTCGAGAACCGACAAAATGCTTTCGGTTTTAAACATAAGCAAACCGGAGACATTTGAACGCAGGTAAAGGATAAACGACAACAGAAACTGGTTGAAACATAGGAATGCCAGCAGCTTTAATTGTTCGAAGTTATAACCAATAAGAATACCTGCCGTAAAGGTAATCACTGTAAAAATTACCGCCAGAAAAAGCTTGATGACAACAATACCCGAAAAATGCTTTTTCAGAAGCTGGTTGTTTTGGGCGATATTCCGGTTGTTGAAATTGGTAATGCCAAAATCGAGAAGGATATTGAAAAGGAATGAAAAATTAAAAATCGCAAAATAAAAACCATACTCCTCGGCACCTACAACGTTCTGAACCCCTCTGTCGATACCAAGTATCCAAAAGGGCTTAATCAACAGATTAAGAAAAAGAATCAGGAATAAACTTGATAAAAATTTTTTCTTCATTCACACATCCTGGTCATTCTTCAGAAAACTTTTCGAACAATACATTATGATGTTAATTGCCTTATAAAGGTTGCGTTTCAGGCAATTTAACCACCAAAAAATTTCGGCAAAAGTAACCCAATAAACACACATCCGGCAATAATTCCTGATCTCTGGCGGGAAGTCGGGTTTTTAATGAATTGTTTAGCGTCCATCAAAATAAAATTTATTCTTGTAAAATACTCAAAACCATACTACTTTTGTAATCTAAAATCTTGCAAAGCACATGCTCAAGCAAAACTTTCATCTACAACTTTATCACCATTTCGGCAAAGGCCTGTACGAATGCTGGTTATTCTGAACCAGCCTGTTTCCCATTAATCAATTTTTCTTCCATTTTCAATAACAACATTTGCATTTTCATCTGATGAAAGGAATTGTATTCGACATAAAGCAATTTGCCATTCACGACGGACCAGGCATCCGCACCACGGTTTTCCTCAAGGGATGCCCTTTGCATTGCTGGTGGTGTCATAATCCCGAGAGCCAGGACACCAACACGGAAATCATTACCAAAAATATCCGGCTTGATGGGGTTGAATTTGAAAAGATTGAGACTGTTGGTAAACTGATGTCGGTGAATTCGGTGATGGAAATCCTTCAAAAAGAAGCCGTTTTTTATGATGAGTCTGGTGGTGGTGTTACTTTCAGCGGTGGTGAACCACTATTTCAACCGGTTTTTTTGACTGGCCTACTAAAAGCATCTAAAGAAAATGGATTTCAAACAGCCGTCGATACCTGTGGATACGCTAGGACCGGCTATTTTAAGGATATCCTCGGATTGACCGATCTCTTTTTATTCGATTTAAAACATACAAATCCTACCGAACATAAGAAATATACCGGAGTATCCAACGAATTAATCCTGGCAAATCTTCGGTTTCTCATCGAAAATAGTGCGAATGTAATAATCCGGATTCCGCTTATTCCTGGCATAAACAGCCAGGAGACTGATATTGATTCGATGATTGAACTGATACATTCCTTTGAGGGTAAAATTGAAGAAGTGCACTTACTCCCCTACCACGACCTTGCAAAAAATAAATATCGCAGGTTTGAAAAAGAAAATAAGTTAATCAACTTGACCGGTATGGAGAAATCCCAGATTCATACAATTAAAATGAGGTTCGAATCAGAGGGTTTTATTGTAAAAATTGGCGGCTGAAACCTGACAGGTTATATAGTCATGTCAGGTTTTCCCGGGGAAAATAGTATGGGGATAAAAAAACATGTAATCGAAAAAAGAACAAAACAAGATGAACGACCGAATTAAAAAATTAAGAGAACAAAGTCTGAATGCTGTGAACAGGATTTCAGCAGAACGGGCGCTGTTGGTTACCGAATTTTACATGAGCAACAAATTGCTTAAAGTCTCGGTGCCGGTTCGACGAGCTATGGCTTTTGAGCACATCCTCAGAAATAAACAGCTCGGCATCAACGATGGAGAACTTATAATCGGCGAAAGAGGTCCGGCTCCAAAGGCAACTCCCACATATCCCGAAGTCAGTCTCCATTCGATGGATGACCTCGACATCCTCGACACACGTCCCAAAGTCGGTTTTAAAGTTGATCATGAAACCAAAACGGCTTATCGTGATGTGATCATTCCATTTTGGAAAGGTAAAAGCAACCGCGAAAAAATAATGGCTAATATGGACGAAGCCTGGCTTAACGCTTATCATGCAGGGATGTTTACCGAGTTTCAGGAACAAAGAGCCCCGGGACACACCGTGGCCGGGAATAAAATTTATGGCAAAGGAATGAACGATATCCTGAAAGATATTGAATTAGCCAGTGAAAATCTTGATTTTTACAACGACCCGTTCGCCCTCGACAAACGTGAGGAACTGAAAGCCATGTGCATTACAGCAAAAGCGATCATCATGTTTGCCGGGCGCTATGCCGAAAGATTAGAACAACTTGCCGACATTGAATGCGATGAACAACGAAAACAGGAACTTACCGATATGGCTTTGGTTTGCAGAAAAGTTCCTGCCTGCAAACCAGAAACCTTCCACGAAGCCCTGCAGTACTACTGGTTTGTGCACCTGGGCATAATCACAGAACTAAACCCCTGGGACAGCTTTAATCCCGGGCGCCTCGACCAGCATCTTTATCCGTTTTACAAAAAAGGTATCGAAAATGGTTCACTTACAACGGAAAAAGCAGTCGAACTGTTACAGTCGTTCTGGGTAAAATTTAACAACCACCCCGCACCTCCAAAAGTCGGTATAACAGCCCAGGAAAGCAACACCTATACCGATTTCGCACTCATCAACCTTGGCGGAGTTAAACCTGATGGTTCCGATGCCGTGAACGAATTAAGCTACATTATCCTGGAAGTAATCGAGGAGATGCGAATCCTGCAACCCAGCTCAATGGTGCAACTCAGCATGAATAATCCGGATCGTTTTATCCATCGGGCGGTTAAAATTACTAAATCAGGTTTTGGACAGCCTTCGATTTTTAACAGCGACGCCATCGTAATGGAACTCGTAAAGCAGGGGAAAACCATTGAGGATGCCCGCAATGGAGGTGCCAGCGGCTGTGTGGAAACCGGCGCTTTTGGCACCGAAGCTTATCTCCTGACCGGCTATTTCAACCTGGCAAAAATCCTGGAAGTAACCTTAAATAATGGTGCCGATCCAAGAACCGGAAAACAGATTGGGCTGAAAACCGGTGATCCGGGAAATTTTAAATCCTTCGATGACCTGATGGATGCATACAAACTGCAGGAAAATTATTTTGCCGACATTAAAATCAAAGGCAACAACATCATCGAGCGGTTGTTCGCTCAAAATCTACCGGTTCCGTTTTTATCACTCATCATCGACGACTGTATTGCCAACGGCACCGACTACAACGCTGGTGGAGCCCGTTATAACAGCAGCTATATTCAGGGCGTCGGCCTTGGTAGCCTTACCGACAGCCTTACGGCCATTAAATATCATGTGTTCGACAGGAAAACCATAACCATGGCTGATTTTATGAAGGCCCTGGAAAATAATTTTGAGGGATACGAAAAACTGCGGTATGACCTGATTTACGAAACCCCGAAATATGGTAACGACGACGATTATGCCGATGATCAGACCCGTCTGATCTTTGAGATTTTTTACAATTCGGTCAATGGAAGACCAACAGCCCGGGGTGGGACATACCGGATTAACCTGTTGCCAACAACCTGCCATGTATATTTTGGGAGTGTAATCAATGCACTGCCTGATGGACGAAAAGCTGGTGAACCTTTATCTGAAGGTATTTCGCCGGTTCAGGGTGCCGATAAAAAGGGGCCTACCTCTGTACTTAAATCTGCTTCCAAGATCGATCATCTCCGGACCGGGGGTACCTTGCTTAACCAGAAATTTGCGCCTTCTTTTTTTGAGCACGAAGAAAGTATTGCAAAATTGTCGCAACTTGTGCGTAGTTATTTCCGCCTCAATGGGCATCACATCCAGTTTAACGTGGTTTCGGCCGACACTTTGAAAGAAGCCCAGAAACATCCCGAAAAATACAGGGATTTAATCGTACGGGTAGCTGGGTACAGCGACTATTTTAACGATCTGGGTGAAGATTTGCAAAATGAAATAATCAGAAGGACAGAACATGAAGGAGTGTAAAAAAAATCAAGTTTAAATCACAAAATACAAATGCAAAATTCAATATGCCGATGTAAATCTGGTATTTAAAATTTCAAATCATAAATCAAAAATCTCAAATCAAAAATCTCAAATCTGAAATCTCAAATCAACAATCTGAAATCAAAAATCTCAAATCAAAAATCTCAAATCAACAATCTGAAATCAACAATCAAGAATCTGAAATCCGAAATCAAGAATCAACAATCTCAATTTCTCATCTGGTTATCTCTTGCGAAAATCTTCCGCCAATCTTATCCAAAAATCCTATTTTTGGCCTTCAAAATTTATATAGTGAAAAACTTTCTGGACGAACTTAATGAACCGCAAAAACAGGCGGTCATCAATTATAAAGGACCAGCCATGGTGATTGCCGGCGCCGGATCCGGCAAAACCCGTGTGTTGACTTACAGGGTGGCTTTCCTGCTTCAGAACGGCACCGATCCTTTTCATGTGCTCGCGCTCACCTTCACCAACAAGGCGGCCCGCGAAATGAAAGAACGTATCCTGAATCTTGTGGGTTCTTCGGATTCACAAAATGTCTGGATGGGAACTTTTCACTCCATTTTTGCCCGTATCCTTCGCGTAGAAGGACATTTACTGGGTTATCCTGCCAACTTTACCATTTATGATACCGACGATTCGAAAAGCCTCATTAGGACACTGCTCAAAGAACAAGGTCTGGATCCGAAGATATATCAGCCGGGCTGGGTATTATCCAGGATTTCGAGTGCCAAATCCAACCTGATCTCCGCCCGAGATTATAACGACAATTTTGAACTGACAAACCAGGATAAGATGTCTGCCAAACCCCTGATGGGTTTGCTCTTTTCACTCTATACGGCCCGATGTAAAAAGGCGGCGGCCATGGATTTTGATGACCTCCTTTTCAACATGAATCTGGTTTTACGCGACTTCCCGGATGTTTTGCTCAAATATCAGAAAAAATTTCACTACATCCTTGTCGATGAGTATCAGGATACAAACTATGCGCAGTACCTGATCGTTAAAAAACTTGCCGCACGTAACGAAAATATCTGCGTGGTTGGCGATGATGCCCAGAGTATTTATGGATTTCGTGGGGCAAACATCCAGAATATCCTGAACTTTAAGCACGATTACCCTGATCTTAAAGTTTACAAACTCGAACAAAATTACCGCTCAACCAAAAATATCGTCAACGCGGCAAACAGCATCATCGTTCATAACAAGGAGCAGATATTCAAGGAAATATGGACACAAAATGACGAAGGACAACGCATAAAAGTGATGCGGGCATCAACCGACACCGAGGAAGGAAATTTGGTCGCCAACTCCATTTTTGAAACAAAAATGAACAATCAGCTTCCCAACTCCGATTTTGCCATTCTTTACCGTACAAACGCACAGTCGAGATCGATGGAGGAAGCCCTTCGTAAACTCAATATTCCTTACCGTATTTATGGCGGCCTTTCCTTTTATAAACGTAAGGAAATCAAAGACCTTCTGGCTTATTTCAGGCTGGTGATAAACCCTGCTGACGAAGAAGCACTCAAAAGAATCATCAATTACCCGGCGAGAGGAATCGGTTCGACAAGTATGGACCGGATCATCATTGCTGCCGATAAAATGGGCAAATCGATTTGGGATATCCTCGAAAGCATCGAAAATATCGATCTGGGGCTCAACCAGGGTATCAAATCGAAGATTGTTGGTTTTGTAAATATGATTAAAAGTTTTATGATCCAGCAAAGGACCCGGAATGCTTACAACCTCGCCCAGGACATCGCCAAGGCTTCGGGAATTATGCGTGATCTGAATGACGACAAGACCCCGGAAGGCATAAGCCGGTTTGAAAATATTGAAGAGCTTTTAAACGGCATCAAGGATTTTTCGGAAAATACAGTACAGGATCAGTCAGAAGAGGCAGCATCGCTGCGGACGCTCGACATATATCTGCAGGATATTGCCCTGCTTACCGATGCAGACCAGGACGACAAAGACGACAACAACAAGGTATCCCTAATGACAATCCACAGTGCCAAAGGTCTCGAATTCCCGTACGTTTTTGTTGTTGGGATGGAGGAGAACCTTTTCCCATCCATTCAGTCGTTAAATTCCCGTTCCGACCTCGAGGAAGAACGTCGTTTGTTTTATGTTGCCATAACCCGCGCCGAAAAGGCAGCCATACTTTCGTATGCCGAAAACCGCTATCGCTGGGGAAATCTCAGCATGAGCGAACCAAGCAGGTTTATCAGTGAGATCGACGATAAATACATCGAATTTCCGCGCAAAGTCGTGATGAACCCACCAGGTTTTAACAAATTCAGGCTTGATGATATGCATTTCGACAAGCCCAAATCGACAACTTATCATCCTGATAAACTGAAAAAAATAGGTGATTCGCGGCAACAGAATAATGAGAAAACCGAAAGATTCGAAAGTTCACCCGGCGACGATATTAAAGTTGGAATGCAGGTGGAACATCAGCGTTTTGGCAAAGGAAAAATTATCGATGTGGAGGGTGCCGGAGCCAGCCGGAAAGCAACGGTTTTCTTTGCTGCCATTGGTAAGAAACAGCTTTTGCTTAAATTTGCCAAACTAAAGATTATAGAGGGTTAGGAGAGGAATAGTCGGCAGTAGCAGCGGACAGTGTGACTGGAAACTGGCAGATCACTTGCGAACATTGACAGGAATACCGGGATTACAAAAAACTATAGCGTGATGAAAGAAATCATACTGAAAGCGGTTCAGGATATTTTACAGCAGTTTTCGGCTGCTATTCCTGTAGAACTCTCCTTGCGGCAAGGGGAAAGCCTTTATCGTAAAGGACAATGTGCACTTTTATCAGAATCGGAAAACCGATTTGAGTTTTCGGTTGAAGAAAAGCAGGGTGATTTTTTTGTAAAGGTCGAAACTTCAGGTGGAATAAAAACTTTGTGTAGTTGTAAAAGCGATGTAACCTGCCGCCACGCGATCGCAGCATTTTTTCAATTGGAAGAACTGCTGAAAGGTGATGAAATCCTGCCCCAGCGTGGTATTAAATATACCCGGACAGGGATGATCAGAAGAGTAATTGAAGAACGGAAACTCAAGGCACTTCAGGCAGTATATACCATCGAATTTGCCGATAATGTTTTTGGCGAGCATATTTTGACCAATGAACGCGGCAAATCCTACAACCTTACCTTCAGGGATTTTACAAGGAAACATGGTTACTGTTCGTGTCCCGATTACCGGACCAACAAATTAGGTACCTGCAAACACCTGATTTTTGCCTTTGAAAACCTTTCGCGGCTTGGCCATAAAATCCCCGATGACGTATCCGGATATCCCTTTATCGAAATTTATCTGAATCCTTTCAGAAACTATAGGATTAGCTGGTTCCATCCCGAAAAGCCGCAGGGTAAGACCGCTGAACTGATTTACAGGTATTTTGGTAATAAAAATTATATCGATGATGATGAAGTGCTGAGCTTTCTTGGTTTTGTTGAACACGCAGAGAACTTCGGTCACATTTTGATCAGACCTGAAGTTTTGGATAAAATCGGGAAGAAATACGAAGAAGCAGCCATCAGGAAACTCAGGGAAACCACCGAACCTGATTTTTCAGGTCTAAAAATCAAGCTTCTGCCTTTTCAGCAAACAGGAGCTGATTTTGCTTCCTTTAAACCTGGCACCATCATCGCCGATGAGATGGGATTGGGGAAAACAGTCCAGGCCATCGCCACAGCGGAAATAAAAATGAAAACTTTTGGTTTTACAAAAACCCTGATTATTTGCCCCGACTCGAACAAGAAACACTGGCAGCACGAAATCTGGCGCGTAGCTGAAAAGTCTTCATTCGTCATCAACGGGCAGAGAATGCCTGACTTTAATGCTGATGAAAACACCGGCTATTTCATTACCGACTACGAAACCGTGGTAAGTAACCTCACACAAATGTATGCGCTGATCCCTGATTTTATCATCATCGACGAGGCCCAGCGAATTAAGGATTATGAATCGGTCACTGCCGCTGCAATCAAGTCGGTTCCACGCAAGCATATCCTGGTTCTAACCAGTAATCCCATCGAGAGCCAGCTTATCGAACTTTATTCGATTGTTTTACTCGTCGATCAGGAATTGCTTTCACCGTTGTGGGAATTTTCGTATCAACATTTTTATTTTGATGAAGACGAAAAGAATAAAATATCGGGTCAGTTCGATTTGGAAAAGCTCTGGAAAAAGCTTGAGCACATCATGATCCGGCGTGAAAAACACGAAGTGATCAGGCAATTGCCCAGCATAAGTTTTATCAATAATCCCGTCAGGATGCATCCTGCACAGGCCCGGCTTCATTCAAAATATGCAAATGAAGTAGTCACCCTTCTTAAAAAAAATATTGTTACTGCATTCGACCGGCAACGATTTTGGGTTTTGTTAAAAATGATGCAGCAGGTAAGCAATTCGACATATTTGGTGGACAGGAGCTCAAATCATGCCTCAAAAATGGCAGAGTTACGCCACATCCTGCTTGAGAAATTTAACCTTGATAAAAGTTTCAGAAAAATATTGATCTACACGGAATGGGATACCATGAACAAGCTGCTTGCCCAGATGCTCCGGACCAGCCAGATCGCCTTTTGTGAAATAACCAACGAAACAGATCCCGAACTTGATAAAAGCATTTTAACCCAGTTCGAAAACGAAACTGGCAACAACGTTCTCATTTCGTCCATTCCACTTGATTATCCTGCATTTCCTCCAAAAATCGATACCATTATCAACTATGATGTTCCCTTATCCAAATCACAACAAAACAGCAGGATTGGAAATATAGGGATCTTATCCGAGAATAATCAAAATCTCACCATCATAAACCTTATTTCCGAAGATTCGATTGAGGAATTGATGGCGCCTGATGCGATTTTTACCCAACTGTTAACTCAAAAACCTGAGATTGACCAGGAAAATTTGCAGACTTTTGGTTTAAGTGATGAGGATCGGAAAGAACTTCTTCAAAAAATCGAAAAACTCATCGAGAATCTCAGTAGGCGGATCCATGAGGTGAAAAGCAGGAAAAAGACTGATGTTTCCCAAACCAGTCTTGATTTTTCGATGGATGCTGATGACCAGGAATTGTTTGATAAAAAAGGTGAGAAATCCGGAGAAGGGGAATCCGACTTAAATCCTTTAAAAAAAAGCCGGAAAATAGATGCAACATTTGATCGTGAAAAGATTATCGACATGATGGAGGAAGGTGTAAAGTTTTTTGGCGGACTTATCAGGGTTTCGAGCGGAAATACCATTGAAGCGGGAGACTATGCCATTGATTTTGACCAGAAAACAGGAAAACTTAATCTGACTTTATCACTCAAAAAAACGTAAAAGAATAATCAGTATGATAAGTTATTAACCTTAAGAATTATAATTTTGTAAAAAAAATGCATCTTGAAAATCATCCGCTTTAATCTGTTTTTATTGGTTTCATTCATATTTCCAGCAGTTGGTGCACACAATTATAACACATTGATTTTTACGGAGCAACCAATTTTCCAGCAACTGACTACTAAAAAGGGACTATCGCAGGGAACGATAAATTGCATCGTCCAGGACATGCAGGGCTTTATGTGGTTTGGAACAATGGATGGCCTTAACCGCTATGACGGATATAATGTAAAAGTTTTTCGCAACATTCATGATGACAGTACAAGTATCAGCTCAAATATTGTTAACCAGATTATCGAGGACAAAAATGGATTGCTTTGGATTGCTACAGGAAACGGGTTGAATACATACAACCCAATGACCAACATTTTTAAGACCATTCATTTAGGCACTGCCGATGGAAGCGGGTACTGTGATGCAATCAATTGTCTGGCAGTTGATCAATCAGGCCTTTTCTGGATAGGAACACAGGATAATGGAATTTTTTGTTTTAACCCAAACTCGGGCAAGAACCAACATTATTTTTCGCAGGCCGACGATTCTAAAGGATTATATTCAAATTCGGTTACCACAATTTTCGCAGATAGCTACAATAATGTCTGGGTTGGTTTTCAAAGTGGGGGAATCTCGATGCTTGACCCGCCAACCGGACATTTTACCAACTATTTAAATATTCCTGAAAATGTTAACAGATATAATTTATTTTACACATATACTTTTGCTCAGGATGCTGAAAATAATCTGCTGATCGGCACAGAGATGTCGTCGATCATATCCTACAATTATTCAACAAAAAAATTCAAACGAATTGGTTTTTTGGATACTCCGATTAATTCAGAAAATGTTACAATCCGGTCCTTAGCCGGAAGCAATACTGATACCCTTTGGATTGGCACCGACGGTCGGGGATTGGTTTCCTTAAACCGCAGTACAGGAATTTGCACTACATACACCCAAGGTAATTCGGAGCATAGCCTGGTTTATAACACCATCAAATCGCTTTACATCGATCGTGATAAAAATCTTTGGATCGGAACCTATGGAAAAGGAATTAATATTCTAAGTCCCTGTTCCAAGCTGTTTTATTCGTTTGTTCAAAGCGATACCGATCAGTGGGGACTTACTTTTTCGAGTATACGTTCGATTTACGAGGATGATGATGGTATTTTATGGGTCGGGGGTTATATTGGGCTTGACAGGATTGACCTGAAAAATGGTGTAACAACTGCTAATGAAAAACTGATCGTTTATTCGATTTGCCCTGACCCTAACGACAAAAATATTCTTTGGATTGGTACTGAAGGTGCCGGTTTGTCTAAATTTAATAAGGTGAGCAACGAATTTTATCAGTCCCCAATACGCTTTGAGCAATCCGACAATTCGATTGTTGGCTCCGCGGTTTATGAGATTACCCCGGAAGGGAAAGACTTCATTTACTTTGGTACCGACTTCGGTTTGAATATTTTTAACACCAAAACAGGAAAATTTAACTTTTATGCCTACGATGTAAACGATAGCACAAGTTTGGTGCAGGGGTTAATCATTTCTGTTTTCATCGATAAGAAAGGCACTGTATGGGTTGGTTCGATAAATGGTGGCCTTGCACGATTCAATAAAGTTTCAGGTACTTTCACACGCTACAGTTCGATTCCGGGACAGCCTGGAAATATAACCGGGAACAGGATTAATTGCATTTATGAAGCCAGGGACGGACGGTTTTGGGTTGGAACAAATATGGGACTTAACCTGATGGACCGTGAAAGCGGGAAATTTATTTTATACTCAGAAACCGATGGACTCGCCAATAATTTTGTTTACGGTATTCTGGAAGATAAACATGGCAACCTATGGCTGAGTACAAATAAAGGCATTTCAAAATTCAACCCTTCCTTAAAAACATTTACAAATTTTGATGTTGGAGACGGTTTGCCCGGCAATGAGTTTAATACCGCAGCATTTTTTAAGAAAGGTGATGACCGTTTATATTTTGGCGGAGTTGATGGACTGGTGGTTTTTAATCCGGATAAAATTATAAATAATACGGTGCCCCCAAAAGTGGTATTTACCCGGGTGATGAAATCCAACAGGGAATATAAAACCGATACAGTAATTTCATACCTCAGTGAAATTACCTTACAGCCAGATGACCTGATGCTGACATTTGAATATTCAGCACTTAACTATGTGAATTCAAGCAATTGCCAATATGCTTACATGGTTGGAAATTTGGACAATGAATGGATAAGTCGTGGCAATAAAAGATCTGTGATGCTGGCTCATCTTGGTCCGGGTGAATATATTTTTAAAGTTAAGGCATCAAATAATGATGGTGTTTGGAGTGAAATTCCAGCCTCAATTAAGATAACTGTGCTTCCACGGATTTACGAAAAAACCTGGTTCAGGGTTTTGGCATTGCTCCTTATCCTCTCCAGTATTGTCGCTTTCTTCATTTTCAGGATTAGTTTAATGAAAAATCAAAAGAAACGTCTTCAATCGCTTGTTGACATAAGAACCCGGGAGTTGAAAGATGCTATTGATGAACTTCAGGATGAGATTGAGGAACGTAAAAAGACTGCCGAAGAGCTTCAGGATGCAAATACTACCAAAGACAAATTTTTTTCGATCATTGCTCATGATCTTAAAAGTCCTTTTAATTCCCTGTTAGGTTTTTCCGAACTGCTCGTCGATCAATGGTCTGATCTTGATGAAACAGAAAAACTGGAATTTATCAAACGAATAAAAAAAACCAGCGAAAGTACATTCGACCTGGTTACAAATTTATTGGAGTGGTCGCGGCTTCAAAAAGGGACCATCGAATTTAATCCCGTGGTAACCAATTTAAACCGGCTGGCTAAAATTTCGCTGGACCAGTTGCAGTCAAATGCCGATCTCAAGGAAATTTCCCTGAATATTGATATACCAGGAGCTCTGAATATTTTTGCAGATCAGAATATGATTGATTTTGTAATCAGAAATTTGATGTCAAATGCCATAAAATTTACACCCCGGTCGGGTCATGTTTTTATTACTGCCCGAAACCACGATAACCGCATTGTCTGCTATGTCGAAGATAATGGTATCGGGATGTCACGTGAGGTTATCGATGGTCTGTTCAAGCTCGAAAACAATTATAGCTCAAAAGGCACCGAAGGTGAAACTGGTACAGGACTTGGACTGATACTTTGTAAGGAATTTATCAGGAAAAACCATGGCTCAATCTGGATTGAGAGTGAATCAGGAAAAGGTAGTAAATTCTTTTTTTCATTACCGGTTTCTGAGCATTATAATTCAAAAAAATAAATCATCGATTTTAAAAATCTGTAAAAACCTGCCTGAATGAACTATAAGCAACTTTCGGGTTTAATAAAAAAAAAGCGGTCATTTCTTTGCATCGGACTCGATAGCGACCCGAAGAAAATTCCCGGGAATTTGCTCACTTCTGATGATCCGGTTTTTGAGTTTAATCGTCAGATTATAGATGCTACTATCGATATTGCAGTTGCTTACAAACCCAACATGGCTTTTTACGAGAGTGAAGGAATAAGGGGCTGGAAATCCCTGGAAAAAACAATCGATTACCTTGGCCGGTTTAAAGATTCGGTTTTTGCCATTGCCGACGCCAAAAGAGGTGATATTGGAAATACTTCCGAACGTTATGCCAAAGCATTTTTAGCTGATCCACCCGAAGGATTCGGTTTTGATGGCATAACTGTTGCGCCTTACATGGGAAACGATTCGGTAAAACCGTTTTTGAAATATTCTGAAAAATGGGTGATTCTGTTAGCTTTAACGTCAAATTCAGGAGCTTTCGATTTTCAGACAGAAAAACTCGAAAACGGACAAACAATTTTTGAGACCGTCATCAGGAAATCGCAGGAATGGGGTACCCATGAAAACATGATGTATGTTGTTGGGGCTACTAAAGCAGAAATGCTCGCTGTCATTCGCCGGATCATCCCAAACCATTTTTTGTTGGTTCCCGGTATTGGTGCCCAGGGTGGCAGCCTTGAAGAAGTATCAGAATATGGAATGACTAAAGATTGCGGGCTATTGGTTAATTCGTCAAGAGGAATTATTTATGCCTCCGATAAGAACGACTTTGCGATGAAAGCGCGTGAAGAAGCCCTGTTGCTTAAAAATAAAATGGAGCACGAACTCTATAAATATGGGGTAATTTAGAATAATTTTCGCCACCCAATTGCCGGAATTCTCCGAAAATCAGTTTGGCTTCTTCTTGGGGAATAAAAAAAACCGGACTTTCCTGGCCCGGTTTTTCATTATCTTTTCAAATACATTTATTCGATAATCGTATTCCAGTTATAAATGTCTTCTTCGACACCTTCCTGGATTCCACGCAATTTATAATAGAGTTTGGTGCAGATCGGGCCGGCTTTGCCATCTTTACAAAATTCAAATGTACGTCCGCTCTCGCGGTTAACAATCTTTTTGATTGGTGAGATTACAGCAGCTGTTCCACAGGCACCCACTTCATCAAACTCACCTAGTTCGTCAACAGCCAATGGTCTCAAATCAATTTCCATACCCATGTCTTTTGCAAGTTGGCGCAGGCTTAAATTGGTGATCGAGGGTAAAATTGAAGTTGAATTTGGTGTAACATAAGTATTCCCTTTGATGCCAAAGAAATTGGCTGGCCCAGCTTCATCGATATAACGACGATCGCCGGAGTTCAGGAAAATCACCGAAGAAAAACCTTCCTCGTGCCCTCTGTTCAAAGCTTTCAGGCTTGCAGCATAATTTCCTCCAACCTTGATATTTCCTGTACCATGAGGCGCTGCCCTGTCGAAATCGCTTACAATTTGCATCGAAACCGGGTTAAACCCTTCTTTAAAATAGGGGCCAACCGGTCCCACAAAAACCATAAAAAGGTATTCCTTTGCTGCCTTTACACCCACTTCTGCGCCACTTCCTATCAGCAATGGCCGAATGTATAATGAAGCACCTAAACCAAAGGGAGGAACAAACTTCTCATTCAGTTTTACTGCTTTAAAAACAGCACTTTTAAAAATTTCAAAAGGTACCCTGGCCATCATCACCCCGTCGGCTGAACTTTGCATACGTTTGGCATTTTCTTCCCATCTGAAAACACGTACTTTTCCATCTTTTCCCCTGAAAACCTTCATGCCTTCAAAAGCCTCCTGCCCATAATGCAGGCAGGTTGCAGCCATATGCATATTAATGTATTCTGATGAGGAGATTTCAAGCTCACCCCATTTTCCGTTGCGGTAATAGCAGCGAACGTTGTAGTCGGTTTTGAAATAGCCAAACGGCAGGCTTTTCCAATCAATATCTAACATATCATCATGATTTAAATGAAAAAATTAATCAGGCTGCTAAATTAAAAAGAAAAATAAGGCAGCTTATAGATTGGGTGGTTTTTTGTGAGCGATTTCACAATTTAGAAAGCTACTAAATATTTTAATCCGGCTATGCGTAATTTGGCAACAAGCAAAAGGCAGGTTGAACATTAACGATTGAGGAGTAATGCGACGAATCATTCAGACTCCCGGACGCTGCCAGCTTTTGACTTGATTAACAGTTGTTCCAGGTAATGGTTGCCGATACCAAAAGCTCGTTTTAACTGGTGAATCTGATCGGAAATTTTTGCAATATCGGGCTTTGCTTTTGTTTTGTGCCCCACAATCATCACATTTTTTGGGGTGTGGTTCGTCTGGATAAATTCAAAAATTTTTGTATGGTAACCATGTTTTTCCATTAGAAGGGCGCGTAAGCCATCGGTGAGCATTTCGGCCTGACGCTCTAAAAAGATCCCATGTTTCAGGATGGGTTTCATTTCGTTTTCAGGATTCATCTCCTTCCTGATCTGATGATGGCAGCAGGGTGCACATATAATATAGGTAGCATCAGCCTCGATACCCTTAAAAATAGCATCATCGGTTGCTGTGTCGCAGGCATGTAATGCAATCAGCATATCAATTTTCCCTAGCTGATAATCACTTATACTTCCCTGAATAAACTTAAGTCCATCAAAACCAGATTCAACGGTAATCCTATTGCAAAGATCGACCAGGTTTTTCCGGATTTCTACGCCGGTTATTTTTACATCCATCTTCAGGTTATTTGCCATGTGATCGTACAACGCAAAAGTGAGATAACCTTTTCCGGCTCCCATGTCGGCAATGGTGAAGGTTTTTCCAGGGATTTGTTCTTTCAGATTGCTGTCGATGATCCCGATATATTTATCGATCTGCCTGAACTTGTCATTCATCGAGGCAATAATTTTACCGTCCCTGGTTATCAGTCCTAACTTTTCGAGGTAAACACTTCCTTCGGTTTTAATCAGCCGATGTTTAATTTTATCGTGTTCGAGTTCCTGCAAGGGTGATAAACTGGGTTTGCTTGTGGTAATGCGGGTTTCACGTTTTTTATTAAACAATATCTGAATATCCTGTTTTGAAGTAAAAAGTGAAGCGGCTAAAAATTCTTTTCCGAGCTTTTCTTTTATTAAAAGGAGTGCCTCCGGCAGTCGCAGATTTTTTGTGATATCGTTGGTAGGATGACGAAAAACTACCGAAACAAGTTTCTCATCTTTAATCATCACCGGCCTGAAATATATGTTCAGTAAGGTGGACGACTTTGAAACCATTTTACCAAGTGTGAGTTTGACTAAACTACCTTCCTCAAAACTGGTTCCGAAATCTTCGATAAAGGTTCCAGTATTTCCCGGTTCATTCATTTCAGATGATTTTAAACAACGGCAAAGTTAATCAGGTTTAGGTAAGCTTCGACCCGATTGTGCTGAATTGAGTTGATATTTCCCTGGCTTTAAGCGGATTTTTGGTTTGATGCAAGGATCTTGTTGATTAAAACAAAGATTTCAGTAAATTTACCGCCATTAATCAGTAAATATTCCAATCATGGATTATAAAGCATTTTTCAAACTTACGTATGGGCTTTACATCATCTGTTCAAAAGATGGCGAAAAATTGAACGGACACATTTCAAACACGGTTTTCCAGGTAACAGCAGAACCACCTAGAATTGCCATCGCAAGCCATAGTGACAACCTTACCACGAATTATATCCAGAAAAGTCGTGTTTTTTCGATCTCTGTTCTTCAGCAGGATATCGACCTGGCTTTTATGAGTCCATGGGGTTTTAAGAGTGGCAGAGATGTAGATAAATTTGAGAATGTAAATTACAGGACTGGTATAACGGGGGCCCCCATTGTTCTGGATAAAGTTATTGCCTGGTTTGAATGCGAAGTGGAGGAAACCCACGAAATAGGCACACATGTAATTTTTATCGGCAGGGTAATCGATGCCGAAATTGTCGCTGATGGTCCACAACCGATTACTTACGCTTATTACCACAGCCAGATAAAAGGTGTGTCACCGGCCAACTCACCTACATACCTCGATAAAGAAAAACTTGTCGAAATTGAAAGTGAAGAAAGCAAGCCAAAACCGATAAGTCAGGAAACTGATGATGGAAAAGACTGGAGGAAATACCGTTGCACAGTTTGCGGCCACGTTTACGATCCTGTCGAAGGTGACCCACCTGCCGAAATTAAACCAGGGACGGCTTTTGAGGATGTACCTGAAGATTGGACCTGCCCGATTTGCGGCGTCACCAAAGCAGATTATGCACCCATCGGTTAGGAAGAGCTTGTATTTCCAAATAAAGGAACCGTTTCGATTTTTAATTTTGCTATCCGGCTTTTCCGATTCAATCGTTTCGCTGAGAAGTAACAAGGTTTATTGTGATCCCGATTTCATCGTTGATGAATTTATCCTTCAGGTTATCAAAAAATTTGCGTGAGCCATATCTTACATTCCATTCACTGCGATCGATAAAAAACTGGTTGGTTTTGGCTTCAATTTTATCTTCAGCAAAATTGATCAAGGCGTTAAAAGTGATACTTTTTGTTGTCCCTTTTATCGTCAAATTACCGGTAATTGTATGTGTAGGGACAATTTCACCTGTCGTTTCTTCCCAGGCAATTTGTTCCAGATTAACTGGTTTTACATCGGTGATAATAAATTTGGCCGTAGGGTAGGTAGCTACTTCAAAAAAATCTGCCGATTTAAGGTGCCTGGTTAATTTAGCATTATAAATCGTGTCCTCCAGGTCGAGGTCCTTAATCGAATTCATATCGATCACAAATTCGCCGCCAACAATTTTACCTTCTTTTAAACCTAATTCGCCCGAAATTAAGTTAATTGCGCCATGATGTTTTCTTGCTGGTTTGGAGCCTTCCCAACCTATTATACTTGAACCGCTAATTACCTGAAAAACTTTGTCGTACGAAGCCACTTTAACATTTTTGGCATCGGTGGATGATGTGCCGGTCTTTACGCCACCTGAGCTGCAGGCTGCAAGTATCGAACCGATAAATATTGTGCTGAGAATATTGATGTGCCTTTTCATAAAGATCGAAATTTTGAACTATTTTCTGACAAAACCGAAATATCGTTAAAATGTTCAATTGTCAAAATAATAGCCAGGTTTATGATAATGAAACACTATTAACCGGGTAAATTGTTTATCTCCTACGGAGAATTTTTTATACTATCGTATCTTATTGTTCTACAATACCTTATCCGCGACGCGGAATTCGCCGTAGGCGATAAAGTATTGTAGAAAAAAGAGTACCCCCTACTTTTCTAAATACCTCGTAGAGCCCGCCTGACCATCGGGCAGGGTTAAAGGAATTAAGGGTTTCATCAGGATAGAATTATTTTACCCGGTCAGTAGTGATAATGAAAGAAACTTGAATTTCAGATTGCCTCAACTGAGGGAGAGCTGAAATTATATAGTGGAGCTCCAGCCCGTCTGGTCAGGCGGGGAACCTGAGGAATTGTTTGTGAGCCTGCAAAACCAATTGGACGGATCTTGTGGGTTATCGTCATTTCTTTACGAAGTTCCGGACAGTAGAACTGAATAAATGATTGAAGAATTCAAGGAATATTTGAAAGGTTATTTTCCTGATGCTCAAAAATATTCGTGACTACTATCATTCTGGAGCCCAATTTTTTCTATAATTCTTTACAAAGATTCTCCATAAAAGCAGCCCAGTTAATACCGGCTGTATTTTTCCCCAACCTGACAATAATTACGTTTTTGGCAGGGAATATATAAATGTATTGGCCCAGAACACCTTTAGCAAATATCGCACCGTCGTCCTTAACCCGCCACTGATAAGTGTAAGGGTAATGTTGAGAATCCCTGGAATCGTTAATGACCGACATACTTCTTTTCACCCAACCGGCAGGAATAATCTGCCTGCCATTATATTTTCCGCCGTTAAGGTACAACCGGCCAAATTTTGCAAAATCCCTTGCCCTGGCATTTATACAACAAAAGGCCTTAATTTGCTGGTCCATTTTGCTGTCGATACTCCAGCTTGCATCGTATTCCATTTCGAGGGGCTTCCATATTTTTTCTTCCAGGTACTCACTCAATTTTTTGCCGGTGGCCCGCTCAACAGCAATGCCAAGCAATTCGGTATTTACACTGATGTATTCGTATTTTTCACCGGGTGGCAACTCAATCTTTAATTTTGTGATGTATTTGTTGAGATTTCGGCCATAATAATATTTGGCCATATCGGCAAACGGGTTGCTGTAACCTTCGTTAAACCTGATTCCGGAGCGCATATTTAACAAATTTTCCAAACTGATGTTTTCAAAACGAGGGTCGTTTTGTTTTAACTCCGGAATAAAATCGGTAATGGCCTGTTTGGTGCTTTTTATATAACCTTCGTTAATGGCGATTCCTACCAGAGCCGAGACAAATGATTTCGATACTGAAAATGAAGGAATGATGGATGAATCGGAAAATCCTTTAAAATACTTTTCATATAAAATGCTGTCGTTACGGATAATCAGGAATGCAACGGTTTTATGCACTTCCAGATACAAATCAAATTTATTTGTTTTCGTATCTGGGTTAATGTTTTCGGGAAGGCCGGGGGTTATTTCGGGTGATTTTCTTTTAAAATTAAATGTTGCCCCATCTTTCGCTACAGGCAACGACTGAAACTTTTTATAATCGTTAATGTCGGCGAAATTCCAGTAAAAAAATCTCGCAACATAGCAGGACGACATCGATAGTATGATGAAGATCAAAAAAACAGGCTGAGCAATCCGGTTCAGATATCTTTTCATTTTTTGCATTTTCAAAGTCGTCAAAAATATGAAATTTTGGATTTGGAATCATTTGGGTCGGATAATGTATGTTGTACCTGGCTTTGAATGGCCCTAAAATGGATATCTATTTATTATGAATAAAAATTAGATATGTGTTTTAACAATCCCGATGAAATTTGAAAGGATTAAGTATTTTTGTTTACTAAAAAAATCGTTTTGAATTAACCCGAAATAAATAAAATTTACCAAAATCATGGCAGATCTTACCACAAACTACATGGGATTTAAACTTAAAAATCCCATTATTGCAGGAAGTTCAGGATTGACCAAATCACTCGAAAATATTAAATTACTCGAAAGAAGTGGCGCTGCAGCCGTTGTATTAAAATCGTTGTTCGAAGAGCAGATCATGCACGAGATCAACAAGGTTTATTCAGAGAGCCATAAGATATTTTCGTATCCCGAGGCTGAGGATTACATCAGTAACTATTCCAAAGACAAAGATGTAGGCGAATACCTTCAACTGATTTCGGATGCAAAGAAATCGGTTTCGATTCCTGTAATTGCCAGCATAAATTGTGTTACGGCTTCTGAATGGACTCATTTTGCAAAGCTCATCGAAAACGCTGGTGCCGATGCACTCGAATTGAATATCTTCATCTTGCCTTCTGATCCTATGCGGGAAGGTGCTCAAAATGAGCAGATTTATTTCGATATCGTCACCGAGATAATGAAACAGGTTTCGATACCTGTTGCCGTTAAGATGAGCTATTATTTTTCGGGTTTGGCCAAGATGGCTTTAAAGCTATCCTGGACCGGTATTGCCGGAATGGTTTTGTTTAACAGGTTTTTTTCGCCAGATATCAACATCGAGAGTTTTGAAGTTACTTCGGGCAATGTGTTTAGCGCAAAGGATGAGTTATCAACTTCACTGCGCTGGGTAGCCATGCTATCGGACCGGCTTCATTGCGATATTGCTGCCTCAACAGGCATTTATAATGGTGAAAGTGTTATAAAACAAATGCTTGCCGGAGCTAAAGCCGTTCAAATTGCTTCGGTATTGTATAAAAATGGATTTAGTGCTATCGGCGAAATGGTTGGTTTTATTGATAAATGGATGTACCGTCAGCATTTTGAAAGAACCGGCGATTTTGTTGGAAAGATGAGTTTGAAGGCCGCCGAAAACCCGGCTGCTTATGAAAGGGTTCAGTTTATGAAACATTTCTCTGGAATCGAATAAACCTGTATTTTAAATATTTTGGAATAACCACCTCTTTCCGGGGTGGTTTTTCATTTTTGATTAAAGCAAAACCACAGGCTTTCGTTTAGGAGTCCGCAAAAAGTCGCTGAATTCGGGCGGACCGGTCAGATATTTTCCGGTAAAATCGTCGAGTTCGTCGAGGGTTTGCTCCGATAAAATGTTCATGATCTCATCTCCAACCGCTCCACTGAGCAAAAATGGCGGATTATCCGTTGTCATCGAATTGCCATAAAAATATCCCATGATCTGGTATTCGTCCAGTTTCCCAACCGGAGTTCCTTTAACAGCACAGTTACTAAGGAAAAAATCAACATTTTTATGCGTTTCATTTTCCTTTATCATTTCTTCACGGTACCGAAGATCAATATTTTCGTGAAAGTATTCCTCGATATTTTTCCGGGAGTTTGTTGAATAAGCTGCTGTGAGTTTAACAATACAATCCCAGCAAATGGCGTATTCGAAAATGGTTTCCGTTTTGCCAAGAAAAGGATTTCGCCGGAAGGCCTTTTCGATAAGATAAGCTGTTGGATCGCTTAGCAGGTACCTGTTGCAAACAAGGCAATTCGTAAACGGAGCATTGTTCAGCGAATCATAAAATCGCTTTGGAATATGTATCCTGTTGGTATCTCCGGAACTCTGATTTTCCATATTTATGTGTCACTTTGTGAATCCAAAATTAGATAAATCAGCGCTGAACGGACAAAAAAATATCAATGATATTCTCAAACATCCTGACGCACAATTCACGTTAATCATTTTGTCGATAAGTTTAAGACTCCAGATAGCTCAAAAATTCATTATTTTGCAAATTCATGTTGTAGTGAAAAATGAAAATTTCCATTGATCCAAAGGCCGGTTTTTGTTTTGGAGTGAGAAGGGTTATCCTCCTTGCCGAAGAAGAACTGAATAAATCGGGGCATTTATTTTGCCTTGGACAGGTTGTACACAATCAGGAGGAAGAAAACCGGCTTAAATTGATGGGATTGGAAATTATTGGTACTGAAGATTTTGGAAAACTGAAAAATACTTCCGTACTCATCCGTGCTCATGGTGAACCCCCTGAAACCTATAGGATAGCCATTCAAAACAATATTAAGCTTATTGATGGCACCTGCCCGATCGTTATTGGTCTTCAAAAAAGTATAAGCAAATCGTATTTCGATAGTAAGAAAAACGATGGGCAGGTTGTTATTTTCGGTAAGAAACATCATCCGGAAGTTTTGGGCCTCAAAGGGCAGACTGACGGTGAAGCCATCATCATTGAAAATGAGAATGATATACATAAAATTGATTTTAAAAAGCCCGTTTATCTTTTTGCGCAAACAACCAAAAGCAAAAAGGTTTTTGAAGAATTGACTGCAAAAATTCATGAAGGAACAGGTCATCCTGCAGTTTCTGAAACATTACATTTTGAAGTCAACGACACGATATGCCGGCAGGTTACTGGTCGTGAAACCAATCTTAAAGAATTCGCCGAAAATCATGATGCCGTAATTTTTGTTGGAGGTGAAAACTCATCAAACGGGCACTATTTGTTCAGTATTGTCAATAGTGCAAATCAAAACTCGTACTATGTCGATAAACCTGAAAAAATCAAAATAGAATGGTTTGATGGCATGTTCAATGTTGGTGTAACCGGTGCTACATCAACACCGCGGTGGTTGCTCGAAAAGATTGTCGAAAGAATTGAAACACTTAGCTAATATTTGGAAAAGATGTATCTGAAGCAATTAACCCTTCATAATTTTAAAAATTACATGGTGGCCGAACTGTCGTTCTCACCCAAGATTAATTGTTTTATAGGAGATAATGCTTCCGGCAAAACCAATATCCTGGATGCGATTTATTACCTCTCCCTCACTAAAAGTTATTTTAATCTCGTCGATTCGCAGAATATCCGGCATGGAGAGGAGTATTTTTCGATATTGGGAAAATTTGAAACGGCTGGTGAAAATACCGATACAATTCAATGTATTCAGAAATTCAATCAGAAAAAGAGTTTTAAAATCAATAAAAAGGAATATCAGCGGCTTTCCGACCATATCGGACTTTACCCATTGGTAATGATCTCCCCTTACGACCGCGACCTGATCAACGAAGGGAGCGAGGTACGGCGAAGGCTCATCGACAGCATCATTTCGCAATTCGATAAACTCTACCTCGACGATCTTATCAATTACAACAAAGTGTTGACACAGCGGAATGTACTTTTAAAGTCTTTTGCGGAACGGAATAATTTCGATAAATCTTCACTCGATATCTGGGATGAGCAACTCATTCAGCTTGCCCAAAATATTTATCCGAAGCGGCGGGATTTCCTGACAGATTATCTTCCCATTTTTAATTATTACTTCAAGCTTATTTCCGGTGGAAAGGAAAAAGTGGATATCATTTATGATTCTCAGCTAAACAGTCAAAGTATGGAAACTTTGCTGGCTGCCACACTGGAAAGGGACAGGATTTTGAGATACACTACCGGCGGGATTCACAAAGACGATCTTATTTTTAACCTCGAAGAATACCCGGTGAAAAAATTTGGCTCACAGGGACAACAAAAGTCGTTTATCATTGCCATCAGGCTTGCACAATACGAATACATTAAGGAATTGAAAGGCTACAAGCCGGTGATGCTTCTCGATGATATTTTCGATAAACTCGACAATAAAAGAGTGGAGCAAATCATTAAACTCACCAGTGATAACAGTTTTGGGCAGGTTTTTATTACCGATACACAACGCGAAAGAATCAGCCACATGTTACACGAAATCGACATCGAGCATAAATTATTTGAAATCAGAAGCGGTGAAGCTTTTGAGTTGAAAAACCATGACCTGGAAACATTATGACATACCGGAAATCCAATGAAATAACGCTTGGTGAAGCGATAAAACAACTCATCGATACCTACAATGTAAACAGTAAGCGTAAACTTAGTGAGGCACAAATGATGAGTTCGTGGGATAAAGCTGTTGGAAGTGTTGTTGCAAAACATACGGTCAGGATGTGGGTACAGAACCGGAAGCTTTATGTGGAAGTCGATTCGGCGGCTTTACGCCAGGAACTTGTATATTCGCGAGGAAAAATTAAAAAATCTCTCAATAAACTCGCCGGCGAAAATTTGATCGACGAAGTGGTTTTTAGATAAACAGCAAACCCCAAACAACGAACATCAAATTCGCCAGGTAGGCGGACACAGCAACAAACAACAACAAATGAAATTTATAACACAATCACAGGTGAGGAACCCAGGCCGAAGGCATTTTGGGCAGACATGGAGGAATTAAATTCACCGGTTTTTTGTACTGGTTTAAACACACTCTAAATTATCCAAAATTCCCGTGTAAAAATTGTTAATGAAAAGGAACATTCTAATTTTGCACCATTATGTTAACGAATTAATATATAAAAAGTTAAATTAAAACAATATGTCAAAAAGAACAATAGTTGCGATGCCTGGAGATGGCATTGGAAAAGTAGTTTTACAGGAAGCAATTCGCGTACTCGACGCCGTGGGATTTGATGCTGAATATGTTAATGGCGATATTGGCTGGGATTTTTGGTGCAACGAAGGTAACCCATTGCCACAACGCACACTCGACCTGCTCGAAAAACATAAAATTGGCCTTTTTGGTGCGATAACTTCTAAACCAAAAGATGCTGCTTTTGAAGAGCTTTCACCCGAATTAAAAACCAAAGGACTGGTTTATGCAAGCCCGATTGTTGGCCTTCGTCAGCATTTTGGTCTGGATATTTGCATGCGTCCGTGCCTTACCTACAAAGGCAATCCGCTCAATTTTATCCGTCGGGGCCGTAATAACGACATTGAAGAACCTCAGGTTGATGTTGTGATTTTCCGTCAAAATACCGAAGGACTTTATGGAGGTGTTGAATGGAGCGATCCGCCACAGCAGGTTTACGATGCACTTATGACACATCCGAAATTTAAAAAGAATTTTAGTATGCATCCCAAAGCAGAGGTTTCGGTTTCGACCCGTATTTTTACAAAGAAGCATACCGGACGAATCCTTCGCGCAGCTTTTGAACACGCCAAAAAGTATGGTTATAAATCGGTTACTCTTTGCGAAAAGCCAAACGTTATACGCGAAACCAGCGGAATGATGTATAAAATGGCTAAGGAAATGCAAAAAACCGATTACCCGCAAATCGAGTTATGGAACACCAACATCGATGCACAAATGATGTGGCTTACCAAAAACCCTGAAGATTATGGTGTAATTGTTGCCGGAAATATGTTTGGCGACATTGCCTCTGACGGTTTTGCAGGTTTGATAGGCGGTCTTGGATTTGCTGCTTCCGCACAGTTCAATCCTGATTCGGGAATAGGCGTTTTTGAACCCACCCACGGCTCAGCACCAAAATATGCAGATTATCCGGTATCAATAGTCAACCCGATTGCGATGATCGAATCGGCTTGCATGATGCTCGATTTTATTGGTGAAAACGACAGGGCAAAACGGATCCGTAAAGCTGTTGCTGATGTGGTTTCCGAAGGGAAAGTTCGCACTTATGATATGCTTAAAATGACTGGTCGGGCAGACGTTGTCGAGAAAGGCGCAGCATCTACCAGGCAAATGGCCGGCGCAATAATTTCGAAGTTATGAAAAAGGAAGTATTGGAACTCTGGCCTGAACTCGACTGGATAAAAGATGAAGGCCTCCGTGAGAAGACCGCCAAAACCTGGGAAATCGCGCTCGAACGCAGCGTACTCACAGCCGAAGATTTGAATAAAATCCCATTTACGCTCTTGTGTGGTCCAGACCTCAAGGTAACATTTATGGATCATAAACGGTCGGTGGTGCACATTGCCCATGATGCCGGGAATAAAATGAACGATATATACCATGGCGAATTGCCGGTAAACATGGATGTCCTGATTTCAGGTGCTATACTTGCCGATGTAGGGAAATTATTGGAATATGTGTTGGATGCCAATGGAAAAGCCGTTCAGGGTACTTATGGAAAATATCTCCGCCACCCTTTTTCCGGTGTTTCACTGGCGGAGGAATGCGGTGTCCCTGCTGAAGTATGTCATATCATTGCAACCCATGCCGGTGAGGGTAACCTGGTGAAACGTACCACCGAAGCCTACGTGGTTCACCATGCCGATTTCATGACTTTCGAGCCTTTCCGGGAAAGGCTTATCGTATAAAATTTTCTTATTTTTCATTGCCCCGGCCTGAAGGCCGGGGATTAAAAAAAACAACACTCAGTCGGTGGCTTTTGCTGAAATACAATAGCCGCCGGGCGGGGTTTTTTCGGTTTTCGGTGGAGGAGCCCGGTATTTTTGGAAGAGGGTTTAAAGACTTTAATGACAGCCTAAAAACCCCACAAAACCATTAAAAAGTTAAAAAAAGGCACAAGGAACTAAAGGTCAAAAAAAAGTTGATTAGCTTTGCCTGAAAAGGCAAAGAACAGTACCACCCAAAAAAATACTGCAATGGACAATAAGGCCAACCATGAAGAACCATTGCTGCCGGTTGGCGGCAACTACCGCAAGTTGTATACCTACCAAAAGGCAGAGGCCATTTACGACATCACCTTTTATTTTGCCCATAAATATCTTTCCCGCGGCGACCGCACCATTGACCAGATGGTTCAGTCAGCCCGCTCGGGGAAGCAAAACATTGCCGAGGGTTCGGCGGCTTCCGTAACCTCGAAGGAAACAGATATAAAGCTGATAAATGTTGCCAAAGCGAGCTTGCATGAGTTGATGATTGATTATGAAGATTTCCTGCGCACCCGTGGCCACAGGAAATGGGAAGATGGTTCGGTGGAACTGAAAAAAAAGGAGGGAACTTGGTCGTAAGCACAACGATACCGGTTTTTATATGCCGCTGGTCATCGTGCGTCCTCCCGAAACCATCGCCAACATGACCATTTGCCTGATCGTGCAGAACGACTATCTGCTTTTTAAACAATTAGAATCTCTAAGTAAAGATTTCCTTAAAAACGGCGGTTTTCGCGAGCGCATGACGCGGATGCGCATCGAAGCACGCAAGAAATAGCAAGATGTATTTTATCCTGAAGCAAACCGAAAATAATATTACAGCCTTGCCAGATTGATATTACGGTGCGCTGAACCTACAAAAACCGACTACCGAAAGTTCTACAAATATTATCGCGGCTCTGCCGCTGGTATAAGCAAATAATAAGGCGGCGGGCTTTTTCATAGTGGTTTAAAGGTTTCACCTTTGCTAAAGATGAAACCCTTCAAAATGAGTAGGAGTTTGATTTGTACTAAGGTTGGGGAATGAAGGATAAGGTTTTTGATCAATATAATGACATTGTTGTTGAAACATGATTCCTTTGCCCCGGCCTTCAGGCCGGGAATTATAAATATGGAAAATATCCTATTTTCAGGGGCTTTAGCCCCTTTTTTTGGTTTTCGGGTTTTTGTTTTTAAATGGTCACTTGTCCGAAAGGTAAAACTTTTTGGTTTGGCAGTAGTTCTTCGGCAATGTTCGTCCTAAAAAATATGATTTTCAAAAACCAACGGAACACTTGTAATGATGAAAATTCCAATTAGTTTTGCCGGCAAATTTTAATCACCGAAAAAACAATATTCATGAATCTTATTGAGAAAATTTTAGCAAATCACTCAGGTAAAACAGAAATGATACCCGGACAAATTGTAGATGTTAATATTGATTGTCGGGTTGCCCGCGATTTTGGCGGCGCAAATGTTGTAAAAAATATCGTCGATAACGGCCTCACAGTTGATGATCCGACGAAAACATTTTTTACATTCGACTGCAACCCTGGTGGTTCCGACCAAAAATATGCTGCCAACCAGCATTATTGCCGCCAGTATGCCCGTGAAAACGACATCCGGGTTTTCGATATTGATTCGGGTATTGGGACGCATCTGGCCATCGACAGCGGACTTATCCTTCCGGGAGGTACCTTTGTTTCGACCGATTCACATGCCAATATCCTTGGAGCCATCGGTGCTTTTGGTCAGGGGATGGGCGATCAGGATATTGCAGCAGTATGGGCAAACGGTTCTGCATGGTTTAAGGTTCCGAAATCGGTAAAAATTGTCATGAAAGGGAAAAAGCCGGCAAATATTACGGCAAAGGATGTTGCACTTAACCTTTTAAATGTTTTTGGGGCTAACAAACTCCTTGGCTATTCTGTCGAAATCTATGGTGAGGCAGTTGATAACTTTACGCTTGATGAGCGTATAACCATTGCTTCGATGGCCACCGAAATGGGTGCAATCATTATCCTTTTTACACCTAACGATGCGATTGTAAAAACCCTTGAAGGTATGCATCGCAAAAAGGTTACTATTTCTGCTGCCGATCGGGATGCAAAATATGAAAATGAATTCAGCCTGGATCTGGAAGAATTTAAACCGATGGTTGCAAAACCGGGTCACCCTCACGATGATATTGAAATTGAATCGGTGAAGAAAATAAAAATCGATTCTGCCTTCATCGGATCTTGTACAAATGGCAGAATGGAGGACCTTGAACAAACGGCCAGGATACTTAATGGACGAAAAGTTGCTCCCGGGGTTGTGTTAAAAATTGTTCCGGCAACCGATCAAATCTGGCAGGAAGCCTTAGAAAAAGGATACATTAAAATTTTTAAGGATGCCGGTGCTTTGGTGTCTAATGCCGGTTGCGCCGGATGTGCTGCCGGACAGGTTGGACAGAATGGTCCTGGTGAAGTAACTTTAAGCACCGGAAACCGCAATTTTGCCGGGAAACAGGGAAAAGGTTTTGTTTACCTTACATCTCCGGCTGTCGTGGCAGCATCAGCTGTTGCAGGCTATATAACGGCACCCGATGAAATCCCTGATGAACCGGCAACATTTCATAAAAGCCAGCATGGCACTGGGGCTGAAACAAGGAAAGCAAAGCCTTTATCACAAAGACCTTTTATTGTTGAAGGACATGTTTGGAAAATAAATAAGGATGATATCGACACCGACATGATTTTCCATAACCGCTATCTAACCATCACAAATCCAGCCGAAATGGGGCAATATACCTTTGATAATCTGGCTGGGTATGAGGATTTCGCTAAGAAAGCCCAACCGGGCGATATTGTGATTACGGGTAAGAATTTTGGAGCCGGCAGTTCTCGTCAGCAAGCCGTCGATTGCTTTGCATCACTCGGTGTTTCGTGTATTCTTGCCGAATCGTATGGTGCAATTTATGAGCGAAATGCCATTAATGCGGCTTTCCCAATACTTGTTTATAATCCTGAAACATTGGAAAAGATAGATTTAAACACAGGAGATAGGGTAAAAGTAGATTTCTCAACAGGAAAGGTGACAAACATGGCTACTGGTGAATTTGCAGCAATCGAACCTTTTTCAGATGTACAGGTAGAAATTTATAAAAAAGGCGGCTTACTCGGATAGGCTTCCTGGAGTGAAATAAAAAACAAAAACTGCTTTTCCGGTTTGGAATAAGCAGCTTCTTTTTTTATTAAAGCTGGTTTGCTTTTTTATCCGTATTAATTTACTTACAATGCTTCATTTTTCATAACATTACCGCTTTCATCAAGAATTAAAAGATAACGAACCAGCACCTGGTCTCTGAAAATTATCTCAAATAAAGTTTCTGATTTTCGTTCGATTTTGATTGCATTCATCAATTCACCAAATTTCTCCGCTGATTGTCTGATGGTGGCAGGAAGCATATTAAAAGAAAGGTTAGTCCGGATCTCGAAAAGTATTCCGGAATGATCGAAACGGACGATTTTCTCAACCTCACCTTCATGAAACAAGGCTTCATAGCCTTTTTCAAGTTTAACCCACTCAACGTTAACAGCTTTTGGAAACTGTTTATTAAATATTTGCTCAATATTCCGGGCAGGTCGCACTTTCCTTGATTGAAATAATTTGATGAAATAATTCTTCATGACACAAACATACTTTACATAATGACGGCTAAAAACCAGAAAGTCACAACTTAATTTAAATTTTTAGTTTTTTCCTGGTAAAGAAATAAAAGTCGGGCCCTTGCTCTTTTAAGCCTCATTTTGGCTGCACTTTCGGTAATTCGCAAAGCTTCACTAATTTGCTTCATCGACAAATCGTCACTGTATTTCATCACAATCAAAGCTTTTTCTTCGGGGTGAATTTGTTCCATCAATTCAACAAGCAAATCATAATCAAGGTAAGAGAAACTTTCGCCGGTTTCATCAATTATTTCGGGTAAATCATTCTGACTGTTCCATTCGGGATAATGCATTTGTTTCTTCAATCGTAAAAAATCGATACAATAATTATATGCGATCGAATAGAGCCAAGAAGAAAAAGATGCGGATCCTTTAAATCCGGAAAGTTTCTCAAATGCTTTTGAGAAAATATTTTGAGCAGCTTCCGCAGCAAGTTCTCTGTTTTTAAGCAGACTGTAGCTCTTATCTAATACTCTGCGGTAATAACGGTTGTATAATATTTCGAATAAATCATTATTCTTTTCCGAAATGATGATTTTAACGATATGTTCGTCACTTAATAATTTGTACTTTTGCGAATTCATGTAAAGTGCTTCGAAATAAATTTTCTCTTAGTCTGGCTTGCTATTTAAGCGTAAAATTAAAAATATTTTTCGATAATTGGTTACTTTATTGAAACAAGCCGTCTAAATAGTGTAAATTTCGTAAATCGTTCTTTACTAAAATTGAAAGTTTGAATTGGAAAGTGTTTGATAGTGATGATACTTTAAAAAAATCAAAAACCAAATGTCTTACTCTCAGTAACTTTTCAGTCAGATTAAAATAAACATCAAATTATTTCAAATTTTTAAACCATTTAAAGACTTTCGGAGGAAAGAAAATGAAAAATCGTATGTTAACCGTTTTTGCAATGATGGCAATGGTAGTTTTTATGGCCGGATGTGCAAAAGTTCCACAAATGGAAATCGACAATGCAAAAGCAGCTGTTGAAGATGCAAGAGCTGCAGGTGCCGATCTTTATCAACAAGCTCAGTTTGGAGCAGTACAGGATTCTTTAAAGGTAGCTTTGGCAAATGTTGAAAAACAAAAGTCAAAATTATTCAGCCGTTATGGCGCAGTTAAAGTACAATTGGAAGGTGTTAAAACTTTGGCCATGCAGGTTAAAGAAAGTACTTTGGTTCGTATTAACGAAATCAAACAGGAAATCCAGACCACAATGACAGAAGTTACAGCACTGATCGAAGAAAACAAAACCTTACTTACCAAAGCACCAAAGGGTAAAGAAGGCAGAGAAGCTCTTGAGCAAATCAAGACTGACATGACTGGTATCGAAACCTCGGTTACTGACGCACAAAACATGTTGAACACCGGTGATTTACTTGGTACTTTGGATAAAATCAAAGCTGCTAAAGAAAAATCAATGGGAATCAACGCTGAATTAAAAGCAGCTATCGAGAAATCGCAGGCTGGCAAGAAACGCAAATAAGCCTCCGAGAGGCAGCTTTGAAATAAATTGCATACCCCCGGGGATTTTTCTCCGGGGTTTTCTTTACCATTCCTTTAAACTTTATGAAGTATTACCGGTCGTTTTGGATTTTTTTCATTATCATTTTTATCATTGGAGTTCTGCTAATAGGAACTTTCACCTTTTTTTCATATTTGCCGGATACTCCCGATAATGAAATCAATCAGGCCAGAGTTGCATTGGCTGGAGCCCGTCAGGCGAGAGCCGACATTTATGTTCCTGAAATGTTTACTGAGGCTTCTGCACTTTATGATTCAGCAATCAGCAACTGGCAGTTTCAAAACGAAAAATTTGTCCTCAACCGCAATTTCAGCAAAAGCATTTCTTTTGCCCTGGCTTCTGAACGTAAAGCTACTGCAGCTAAAAAACTGGCTGTTACAAATGCAGCCAATATCCAGTCGAATCTTCAATTAGTTATGAATTCGATAGAGAAGCAGATAGAAGTTTTTGAGCGGGCATTTGTTGACTTACCCGTAAGAGAAGAAATCAGGAAAACATATCAGAGAGGTAAGCTAATGCTTTCGGAGGCCAAAGTATGCTATGCAAGCGGAAATTTCTTAGTGTGTAATGATAGGGTAAAACAGGCCAGGAGTGCCATCGACCTTGCTACCGACTCAGCCAAAGGTATGTTGGACAACTATTTTACTCATTTCTCCCTGTGGCAGAAATTATTTAAAGAAACGATTGATTATTCAAAGTCAAACCATACAACTGTTTTGATAATTGACAAGATTTCGAAAACATGTCGCGTTTATAGTAATGGTGTACTAAAAAGTACCTATGATGTCGAACTGGGGAAAAATTGGATGGGAACAAAACTATATAGAGGTGATAAAAGAACACCCGAAGGGAAATACAGAATTAATAAGAAGAAATCCGGACATCAGACAAAATATTATAAAGCAATGTTGCTTGATTATCCGAGTGAAGCTGATAAGCAGCGTTTTAACCAAGAAAAGAAGAAAGGAAATATTCCACGAAAGGCTACTATCGGCGATTTGATTGAAATTCATGGTGGCGGCGGTAAAGGTGTTGACTGGACAAATGGTTGCATCGCCTTAGCCAACAACGATATCGATGAATTATTCGATAAAGTACCCGAAGGTACGCCCGTAACAATAATTGGTTCATTGATTACTAAGGATGAACTTCTAAAGAAATAGAGATATTTATTTGTCAGATGAAAAGAAATTTTTCGGAAAATGCAGCAATTCCTTCTACAGTCGACGGTTATAAGCCAGTTATGACTGTAAATGCAATCGACGGCGGTTCAGATAGTATGCCCGTTAAGCGAAAATTTTTGCAGGTGTTAAAATTCATATTAAAATTCATAGCCTGGACAATATCTGTCATTGTTTTACTGGGATTGATATCGGGATTCTTATTATTTGGTATTTCAAAAATCCAGGACAGACCAATTTCTGAGACCGTGAATAATTCATCATCTTTGGATAACAAAGCCACTACTGCAGCCATTTCCGTCGAAATAAAAGGGGCCGAAAAAAAGATTAGTGGTTACGAACGCCAATTGTTGTCGCTTATTCCAAAGACACCCTATATCATTATTAACACTAGTGAGAACGAATTCAACCTGTATTCGGGATCAAAGCTTATTCGCAACGGAAAGTGTTCGACAGGCAGCTACACGATTCTGCAGAAATCTGAAAAGGAAAAATGGATTTTTAAAACCCCACGAGGCTCTCTTAGAATTCATGGTAAGATAACATCGCCTGTTTGGATAAAGCCAGATTGGGCGTTCATTGAGGAAGGGCTACCTGTTCCTCCACGGAACCATCCTTCACGCTATGAATATGGTTCGCTGGGTGATTATGCCCTAAGCCTGGGTGACGGCTATCTGATTCATGGCACGCTTTACAAAAGATTGTTGGGAATGCCTGTAACGCACGGTTGTATCAGAATGAATGATGAGGATCTTGAGGTTGTTTACAAAACCTTAAATATCGGATCAAAAGTGTACATCTATTAAGTAGCCTGCCTTTTATGAATAAAATGAAAAGTCCTCAAGAGAAACAACCAAAAAAATCGTTCATCCACAGACGTTTAAAAGCTTACCTGGTGTATTTTATAATCGTAATTATTTTGGCTGCGATTGGATATCTTGCTTACTTTGCCTGGTTGTCACCTATCGAAAAATTGAGCATTCTCAACAATACCTATAACCCAAAGCCTTACCCAACAAATGCAATCGATTACAAGTCGGATACTGCTTTATTCAGAATAAAAAAGGAAGAAGCCTTTTTGAAGTCGAATGTTACATTATTGGCAAACGACTCTATTTACTTAGTCATCGATCTCAAAGATAGCTTGCTAAGTATTGAAATACAGGGTGTCGCCATGCATACAGTGAAAATTGTCAGGATTAACAAAAGTGGAATTTTTGATGGTATGGAAGGACCAGCACTTATAAATCAATTTTCTTCACCGTTTCAAATTGATAGCATGTTTGCTACGATACCAAAAGATCCTTACATTCTTAAAATCGCTCCGGAAGATACAATCCAGGCCCAGAAAAATGTGTCCATTCCAGATACTGCCAGATCGGAACCTGTAATTTTTTCAGCTTATCTTAATAGAGGCATTTTGCTGAAAATAGGTCAATCAGAAGTAGATAAATCCCGTTCATCATTGAAATACCTGATGAGAAAAAGGTATGAACGTACACTGAAGTTCCTTAAATCTGCCTGTGATTTCAAGGTTCCCGAATACCAGCCATTTATTTCAATCGAAATACCTTCAAAGGATGCCAGGGCCATTTATCGTGCACTTCCCCGGAATGGCTTTATAGCCATCCGGCTTGAATAAGTGAAACTTGATATGACATGATTAGCAGTTTTTTACGGTACAATGTCTTTTGCTGATTTCGGTTATCACTGTTTTTTTTTGGAATCAGGCAAATATTTTTACTTTCGTGACATGGAAATGAAACATTTTTATACAGCTTTAGGCCGTGTTGTTTATGCTGTTGCTAAAGCTGATGGGGCTATCCAACAGGAAGAAATCGCAAGTGTATTTCATTTTGTGATTACACAAATTGTCTCTATCGAAAAGGAATCATTTGACGGCAGGAGTGCTCTGGAGGCGTTTTACACCGAAAAGGAATTTAACAGGTTGCGTGAGGAAAATCCCCCGATGAAGGAATCCTTCGACAATTTCGTGGAGTTTATCGGCAAAAACATGCGCGAATGCAATGACAACATGAAAGAAGTCTGCCTTTATGTAATGGAAAAAGTTGCACTTGCCTATAATGGAATTGAGCCATGCGAACTGGTACTTATCGAAAATATCCGGAAAAAATTCGCCGAAACCTGAATTTTATAAATGGCTCAATGCGCTTTCAAGATCGGAAACCAACAATTCCGGCTCGTCAAGCCCTACATAAAATCGCACCAAATTCCAGGGTAAATTGCTGAGCACATGTTCATCGGTGAACGAGATTACGGGTGAAATCAATGATTCGTAACCTCCCCAGGAAACCGCAAGTTTAAATACTCTTAAACTGTTGCAGAAGTTTTCGACATTTTTACGATCAGAAGTTTTGAAAGCCACGGTAAACATTCCGTTTGCTGATTTCATTTGTTTTCTGGCGAGTTCAAATTGTGGACTTGAAGGATGAAACGGATAAAATATCCTATCGACTTTGGGATGATTTTCCAGAAATTTAAGAATTTTTTCTGCCGATCTTGAACTGCGTTCAAGTCGAAGTGAAAGTGTACGCAAACCCCTAATCAACAGCCAGGCATCAAAAGGAGAGATAATACCTCCAAGTGTCATAATTTCTGTATGAAAGATTTTCCGTATCATGTCAGCAGTGCTACAAATTACCCCGGCGACAACATCGCTATGCCCGGAAAGATATTTTGATGCCGTGTGTACCACGATGTCGATGCCAAGTTTGTGGGGTTGCTGATAGAGTGGAGTTGAATAACTGTTGTCGATTATTGTGATGATATTGTTTTTTCTTGCCAGGGCAGCAACGGCTTCAATGTCCTGCAACGCAAAAGTAAACGAATTGGGCGATTCAAGATAAATCAGGATTGTGTTTTTGCGAATGGCATTTTCAAAATTCTTTATACTTGTACCATCAACGAAAGTGGTTTCAACATTAAAGCGGGACAAAAGATTTTTTAGCAGCGATGCTGTCCAGCCATAAGGCGATTCTACACAAATCACATGATCGCCGGCATTAACATTTGCAATAATGCTGCTTGAAATTGCAGCACAGCCACTTGCCAAAACCAGCGCCTCTTCGGCTCCCTCAAGTGCGGCTAATTTCTTTCTTAATATCCCGACGATAGGATTATTTCCACGACTGTAAACCGGTTCATCGAATTCGTTTTTAAGGGCCTGGCGCATTTCGGCCACCGAATTAAAATAGAAATTGCTGGTCTGAATTATCGGTGGTGAAACGGCATTGAAATACTTGCTGTGATCTTCACCATGATGATTAAGAATTTCAGAAACCTCCATAATTTTAAGCTTAGGTTTATTCCTGCAAAAGTATTGAAAATTTGGGCCAGAAAAAATCCACTATCTTCGCATATTAAAAACTACCAATGGAAATTATTGATCTGACGCACACATTTGAGGAAAACATGCCGGTTTATCCCGGAGAAGAATCTCCCCATTTCGAAAAGAAAAATTCGTATCAAAAGGATGGGTTCCAGGTTATCAGGATGAATATGCTGACACATTCAGGAACACATCTCGACACTCCGGCTCATTTTATTAACACTGGTTTGACAACCGATAAAATGCCTTTGACAGATTTCTATGGGAGAGGCCTGCTTATCGATTGTTCCGGGTTTTCGGAACATGAAATCATTGGTGCAAATCATATTAAAAAGTACGCGCTTGAATTATCCGGAGCTGATTTTGCATTGATTTACACCGGCTGGTCGAAGTATTGGGGCAAGGAGAAATATTTCGGCAATTTTCCGGTCATGTCTGATGAAGCCGTCAGGATCTTACTCAATTTTAACCTGAAAGGTATTGGTCTTGATATGATCTCAATCGACCAAATCAGATCAGAAAATTATTTAAATCACGTTTCAGTGTTAGGTAAAGGCCTTATTATTATCGAAAACCTGACAAAACTGGATAGATTGGTAAACAAAAATTTCCATTTTGCTGCTTTTCCTTTAAAAATTAGAGATGGTGATGGTTCACCCATCCGGGCAGCTGCCATTCTGGAATAATTTTTTTTCTTTATTGAAAAATTTACTTTATCAATACATTGAAAATCTATAATTAACACTTTATTTACTCATAATTTTCTGAAAAAATATTTTATTTGATGAAAAATCGATACTTGCTATCAGTTCTCTTGACTTCATTATTAATTTTCGATTTTATTTCTGATATTCCTGCTCAGGAATTTTTAAAAGCGCAGGGAAAGAAAATTGTTAAGGGAAATCAGGAAGTTTTGCTTCGCGGGATGGGACTTGGTGGTTGGATGTTGCAGGAAGGGTACATGCTGCATACCGGGGGTTTTGCTCCCACACAGCACGAAATAAAAGCTAAAATTGCCGGCTTGATTGGAGATGTGAATACCGAAACTTTTTATGAAGCATGGCGGGCTAACCATGTTCGTAAGATTGATATCGATTCGCTGGCAGCCTGGGGTTTTAATTCAATCCGGTTGCCGATGCATTATAATTTATTTACACTTTCCATTGAGGAAGAACCTGTTCCCGGAGAAAATACCTGGCTTGAAACGGGCTTTAAACTTACCGATAGTTTGTTGTCGTGGTGCGAATCAGATCAGATTTACCTGATTCTCGACCTGCATGCTGCACCTGGTGGACAAGGTAATGAACTCTCTATTTGTGATGGCGATGCGTCAAAGCTTAACCTCTGGCAAAGCCAGGAAAATCGCAACAAAACCGTGGCCTTATGGAGAAAGTTGGCCGAACATTATTCCGGAAAAGAATGGATTGGCGGTTATGATCTGATTAACGAAGTAAATTATGACTTACCGGGAGGAACTGCCTTACGTGAATTGTATGTACAGATAACCAACGCCATCCGCGAAGTCGATAACAATCATATCCTTTTTATCGAAGGCAACTGGTTCGCCAATGATTTTACCGGACTCACTCCGCCATGGGACAACAATATGGTTTACAGCTTTCATAAATACTGGAATTACAACAGAGTCTCTGATATTCAATGGATGCTCAACATGAGGAATAATTACAATGTCCCCATCTGGCTGGGTGAAAGTGGTGAAAATTCAAATGTCTGGTTCACAGATTGTATCCGTCTGGTCGAATCTCAGGATATTGGATGGGCATGGTGGCCAATGAAAAAGATTGGTTCAATTGCCGGACCATTATCTTCGCCATTAACTAACGATTACCAGGTGCTGTTAAATTATTGGTCGGGACAGATATCACCACCATCGCAGGAATTTGCGATGAATACTTTATTTCAGGTTGCTGAAAACCTGAAGCTGGAGAATTGCGAATTTCACAAAGATGTGATCGATGCGATGTTCCGGCAGGTATATTCAAATCAAACCCTGGCGTTTAAACCACATCAGGTTCCAGGTTTGATTTATGCTTCCGATTTTGATCTTGGTGTTTGTAAGCAAGCATATTTTGATATTGATACCGCTGATTTTCATGTGAATACTAATATTTATACATCATGGAATTCAGGCGATAACTACCGAAACGATGCTGTTGATATTGAGCCTTGCCAGGATAATTTGAATTCAAATGGATATAATGTTGGATGGACTCAGGATGGTGAATGGATACAATACACCGTAGATATTGAAAGCACAGCAGTTTATGATGTTCAAGCCAGGGTTGCAAGCTTAAATTCAGGTTATGGCTTTCATTTCAAGCTTGATGAAGTAGATGTTTCACCAGCATTGACTTTTTCGTCAACCGGTGGTTATCAGTCGTGGCAAACCCTGACAATTACGAATTTGATTTTGCAGGAAGGCACACACCGGCTCAGATTGTTTGTTGATAAAGGTGGTTTTAATGTGAGTAATTTTACATTGGTACAAAAGGGTGAAGCCACAACGATTCCTGCAACTTTCATTTCAGCGGCTACTGAGGACGATGCCATTTCGGTTAATCTCTTATTAAATAAACCCATTAACCCGGCATTACCCGAGCTTCCGGCAGGGTTTCAGGTTTTTGTAAACGGGACGGAATCATCACTCACCCATTTGCAGGTGGGTACTCTGGATGCCAGGTTTATAAAATTGACTCTGGGTCAGCCATTTAAATATGATGATATTTTGAAAATTTCATATAGTGGAACTGGTGTGATGGCAACTGATGGAACTTCCTTAACAGGTTTCGATCAAAAAGCAGTAATCAATAATCTTCCTATTAGATACCTGATTCCAGGTCTGATTCAGGCTGAAGATTTTATCGAAAGCAAAGGAATCGAAACCGAAACAACTACCGATACCGGCGGCGGTTTAAATATAGGATGGACCGATGCTGGCGATTATCTTGATTACCTGGTGGATGTTACCGAAACCGGAGATTATGGTGTTAAATACAGGGTGGCTTCTTTGCAGCAAGCTGGCAAAATTGAATTGCAGATCGTCGGAGAAACCACAACAATTCTGCAGGAAGTAACTTTGCCTGTGACCGGGGGTTGGCAAACCTGGACTACAGTATCAAAAAATGTATTTCTTACAAAAGGCGAATATCGTTTCAGGATTTTGGTAAAAACTGAAGGCTTCAACTTCAATTGGTTTGAGTTTGTTAGTTTGGTGGGAATTGAAGAAAACGAATTTCCGGATTTTCAGGGTTTCGGGATTTTTCCAAATCCAGGCAACGGACAATTTAGTTTGCAGGCAGAAAATGGAGAACTTTTGCCTGTTTCAATTCAGATCGTAAATTATTTTGGTCAGATAATTTTTACCAAAAGCGAAAATGGTAAATCGATTTTTCCTGTCGAAATAGATTTATCCGATCAGCAAAATGGGATCTATTTTATCATTATCAATGATGGGAAAACCAATAAGAATGGCAAAATCATGATTTATAAATAAATGTTTTAATGATTTTAATATTTTGATTTATTGATTCATTAAGTAATTTTAAAAATAGCATGTATTAAGATCGTTTATCATTTAGATATGATGATTTTACCACTGGCAACATAATCTTCTTTTCGAAGGACGAAAAGATACATCCCAGGAGCAAGCCCTTGCAAAGGCACCTTGTAATTCCGTTGACAGATAATTGTCGTAAAATGTTCTTTCCCAAACAGGTCGAGAAGCTTGAAAATAAGATTTTCAGGCTGGTTTTCAAAATAGAGGTTAAAGGTCTGTTCATTTTCATCCACCCAATACCTGAATCCAATTTCGCCGACATCTCCAATTCCTGCTCCGGTACATACAATTAAATCTTCCTTGATGAGGGTGTCGGAACAGCCGGTCAGTTTGCTTATAGCTATCAGCGTTACCGTAAATAAACCATTTTTGTTGTAAGTGTAGTTTGGTTGAACAAGTAGTGATGAATCCCCATTTCCGAAATACCAGATGAAGTTATAATTATTCTGATTCGGCGTCAAATTATCAAATTGAACGTTAAAGGGTTGTGAGATAAACTGGTAAGGGAAAGCAGTAAATGCAAGGTTGTAGTTTTGACCTTCAAGAGTTACAAATAAACTTTTACTTTTTGAACAGTTATTTGCGTCAACAATGTTTAGCGTAATTTCATCGGAAAAAAGTGGCGAAATGATTGGGGTGGGTGAAAAAGGATCAACAAAATGATATGGTGGCTCCCAAAAGTAATAATATGGTGGCTCCCCACCAGATATCTGTGGAATAAGCATTTGACTTTCACCATTACAGACCATTATTTCATCTTCAAGAACTATGGAAATAGGATCGGTTTTATTAATCAGGAGTGGATCGGAATATTGACTTTCACCACAAATATTGAATGCTTTTACCTTTAAAGAAGCCTCACCACTAAAATTTGTATTCCAATAGATTTGGCAATAACTGCTGCCATTATTGATTACGGTTCCTGCTGCTATAGGAGTCAAGTCCCATGCTAATGAGGCTAAATTGGATGTATTATATTCTGAAAATCCCTGGTCAGCACAAATAGTCGTGTCACCTAAAGGTTTGTCAGGCTTAACCGGAGGTAACAAAACATGAATATAGTTTTGCTTATTTACGTTAAAGGTATTGGTTCCAATGTATGCTGTTAGTGTAACATCATAATCGCCTTCATTTGCATAGCTAACTAATGGAGTATTTTCGACAGAATTATTGGGTGTCCCCCCCGGGAAATTCCACATTACACTGTCGATTATATTTGCAAGATCACTAATTTCAAATAAAACTGTTCCACCTTGACATAAAGTGGTAATATCTGATGTAAAATCTGGTGTTGGAAAATCATCGTTGTACCACAATGAAATTTCATTAATTCCTTCAGCAACTACATAAATACGGTTGGGCCCGCCATAGGGGAATTCACAAGTTTCCCAACTTCCATTAATACGGAATCTATATTGAATTGTCTCACCAATTGCAAAGTCATCAACTGTGATCCCATATAAGCCGCTACCGAGGGCTGTTAAATGATGATTTGTTCCATCCCAGGCGTTAAAGGAACCTGCAATATCAACATAATCGGTGCCCTCGATAAAATTACCCTGGAATTCCTGGTACGACATATTTAAAACCCAATGAACAGATTGGGGCGCGAAGATTCCATCAATGCCCCATTTGTAAAGCACATCCATATAATTTGTAAGTATTAATGTTCTGTCACCACCAAGTGCAGGGTCACCATTATTCCAACCAGTTCCCCAGAAGAATTTGAAAGCAACAGGTCCTTCGGGCAAAGATAAAGTGATGGAGTAAATACCATCGCCATCTGGGTCGAGCATTTCATTATTTGGGTTGGCTCCTGGCTCGTTCCATGTACCATAAATTCCACCAAGTGCACCTGAAATCCATACAGAAGAACCAGGGGTCATTTCAGATTCAGTCATATTAACACTTATTTTCTGTGCAGGTTCTGTTAATGGATTAGAGTCATTATTTAATATAATATCATCAAAATACATGACCATATCATCGGTTAAACTTACTGGGTCAGCAAAATCAGGTAAAAAAGCAATGATTGGATAAGTTCCCGTTTTATCGCTAAAATCAAAAACTATGTCTTCCCAGGCATTTATCTTGGTTTGAGGATACATACTTTCAACTTCAATGGTACCTGCTACACCACCTTCAATTTTAAATTTTATAGGGCTAACACGGGGTTTCCAAACTTTTACGTGCGCAAATTTATTGTCGGTAACATCAATTACTGATGGTGGAACAGACCAGAAACCATTCCATGGGTAACCATCTTTATCACGTAAAAACTTAATAACATAATCGCTTAAGTTAACACCTGATTTATCTGGATTTGGAGCTATCATCATGTAACTCGAGTCGGCAGTTCCATTGAGCATGTAATTCAGAGGAATATAATCGTAGTTTTCAATTACCTCCACGGGTGCACTTCCAACAGTCGGATCATTATTGACATAGAGATTGTCGAAATAGATAATAATATCATCGGTAAGATTAACCGGATCAAGGAAATCAGGCATGAATTCTATTTTATTATAGTCCCCGGATAATGCCGTAAAATCAAAAACTACTTCTTCCCATGTATTTATTTGCGTTTGGGGGTACATAGATTCGATTTCAAGCGATCCACTAGGACCAGATTCAAATTTAAAATGAACCGGACTAATACGAGGTTTCCAAACCATTACGTGAACATATTTATTGGCAGTCAGATCAACCGGAGTATCCAAGGTTCCATAAAAACCTCCCCATGGCACACCGTCTTTATCACGCAAGAATTTTACACAGTTGTAACTGTGATTTCCCACAGTATCCGGAACCGGAACTACTGTAAATGAACTTAAATCTTCAGCTCCGCCAGCCATGAGGTTCATTTTCAGGCTTTCGAAGTTTTCGATAACTTGAGCATTTGCCCAGAGGCCAAAAATTGCAAGCATAACAATTGAAAGTAGTATTCTTTTCATATGATTATAATAATGGTTGTTTAAGTAAAATCCGAAAATTTTTAGGGCAAATATATCAATTATTTTTAAGCAATTTGACAATAATCAAGAAACATTTTTTTAAAAAAGCAAGGGGATTTTGGCTGATTATTTATTTTGATAAACCTTGTAGTTTTTGGTATTTCCGAAATTTATAGCACAGCATTTTTGCGTTTTGTCCGGCGTAAAATATTCATAGTGGAGAAACTCAATGGATTGATCAGAATCGAAAAATCGATTCATTGAAATTTAAATTGTCGATGTTTTTTTAATAAGCAAATTTAGGCGTAAATGGTACTCAAAATCAAAACAGTGATAGACCGAATGTTATGACAGGAAACTTGGGAACTCAGAATATTTTAATCTTGTGTTCCGATGCTTTTAGGGCTATGAAAGTACCCTTTGTTGTGGTTTGGAACCACCAAAGATGATTTGTGTTCAACGAATATCTCTGCTTTTTGCAAACATTTTATACTTTTACAGCTAGTTAGGAAATAATTAGTGTCATGAAAATATGGCTTTTATAAAATGGAATGATCAGTACAGCGTGGGAGTTGAGGAAATCGATAACCAGCACAAAGGATTAGTCAAGCTAATCAATAAGCTTTTTGATGCAATGTCAGAAGGACAGGCAAATAACATACTCGGTGAAATAATTAATGAAATGGCGCGATACACCCAGGTTCATTTTGCCACCGAAGAGAAATACTTTGCACTCTTTAACTACCCGGAAAGTAATGTTCACATCGATGAACATCAGAAATTTGTGGCAGAAGTAATAAAATTCAAAACTCAGTTTGACAATGGAAACATTATTCTTTCCATTGAGATTTTTAGATTTCTTAAAAACTGGTTAGTTAACCATATTCTTGTTTCCGATAAAAAATACAGTCAGTGTTTTATAACCAACGGACTTAAATAAAGCGAAGGTTAATCTATTCAGGTTCACCAGGTACAAATACAATGGAATTAAGAAAGGTAACGCTTACAAGGATAAACGAAATCGCGCCAGAAGTTTTCGTCATTTCCTTCAGACGTGATTTTTCGTTTATAGCCGGTCAGGTTGTTGCAATTGCGGTTACTCCCGACGAAACACCCCGGATGTACAGCATTGCGAGTGGCAACCAGGACGACGAAATCAGTATTCTTTTTAATATCAAACCTGAAGGTGAACTTACGCCACAACTTGCAGGATTATTACCCGGAGATCCGCTTTACATCTCTGGACCCATGGGAAATTATTTTGGTACGAATTACCCTGCCGTCTGGATTGCTGCCGGCACTGGTATTGCTCCATTTGTTTCGATGTGGAGATCCGGATTAAAAAATGGCAAAATGCTGATTCATGGTGGCCGATACATTCATTCGTTTTATTTTGAAGATGAATTTAAAGATGAACTTGGAGAAAACTACATTCGTTGTTGTTCGCAGGACTCGGGTAAAGGTATTTATCACGGCAGGCTGACGCAATGGTTGAAAGAATGCAGGAACCTGCCTGCCAACCGGAAATATTATCTTTGTGGAAGTCCCGAAATGGTGGTGGAAACCAGGGATATCCTCATCGAAAAGGGGATAAATTACGACCAGATTGTCGCTGAAATATATTTTTAAGCTCAGCGAAAATCAGAATCTGAACGGCAATATTTATTTCGGAAAAGGGTTTGTGTTAAACTGAACAATATATTTGAACAGACATGAAAATCTGTTACTACAGGAAAGTAAAATAGCCACAAATTGAAAATTGAAGCCGGTAATTTTGAATTGATCAGGATTAAAGGGTGAATCCAAAAAAATTAAGCATATGCCAAAACAACCTTTGTTTGGTAAAACATTATCCGAACTCAAAGTAATCGTGACCGGTCTTGGGTTGCCTGGATTTACTGCGTCGCAGATTACTGACTGGCTTTATAAAAAAGAAATCCGCTCCATCGAAGAGATGTCGAATATTTCGAAGAAAATTCGTGATACGCTCAGCGAGCATTTCGAATTTGGGCTTACCGGTCATTCCAAAGTGCAGATATCTGCGGATGGTACCAGGAAATATCTTTTCCCAACGCAGAACAACAAATTTATCGAAGCAGCTTACATTCCCGAAGAAACCCGCAGTACACTCTGCCTATCCGCCCAGGTTGGATGCAAAATGGGATGCCTTTTTTGTATGACTGGCAAGCAGGGGTTCCAGTCCAACCTTACTGCCGGAGAAATTGTAAACCAGGTAAGGAGTCTTCCCGAAAGAGCCGGCCTTACAAATATTGTATTTATGGGAATGGGCGAGCCGATGGATAATTTGGAGGAGGTAATGAAAAGTCTCGAAATTTTTACTTCTGATTGGGGTTTTAGCTGGAGCCCGAGACGTATCACGGTTTCAACCATCGGAATTGTGCCAGCCATGAAAACTTTCCTCGAAAAAAGTCAATGCCATTTAGCTGTTAGCCTGCATACTCCCTTTGATGAAGAACGTAAAAGACTAATGCCCATTCAGTCGGTTTATCCACTTGCCGATGTTATCGGAACGATCCGGGCATTTGACTTTGGCAAACAGCGAAGGGTTTCGTTCGAATATATCATGTTTGATGGTTTGAACGATACACCCCGTCATGTAAAGGAAATGGCTAAAATTCTGAATGGCATCCGTTGTCGGGTCAACCTCATTCGCTTTCATCCGATCCCTGATACGCCTTTGCATGGTTCAGACGACGAAACCATCGAAAAGTTTATGGTTGCAATGAATGCAAAAGGAATTCGTACAACAATCCGGGCATCACGCGGACTGGATATTTACGCGGCTTGTGGATTACTTTCAACTAAAGAACTACTCAAAAAACAAGAACCGGACTTTTAGGCAACAAATAACACACTTATAACACACAGGCTTTACACATGACCCGGTAAGATATCTAAAAATCAATCATCCTGAATTCGACAGGAAAGGGAACACCTTTAAAGTTTTCGATGAATGGTTTCGAAATTTTTGATAAAATCGATCCCTCAGTTTCGCTATCCGGCATTTTGATATTTCCCATGACCTTTTGATAGAATTTCTCACTGATAACCATACTGTTTTGTTGTGCTTTTTTCATGATACGCGCCGAAAGGTCAATATCTGTCCCATAATAATCATTCACACCGTCAAAAAAAGTGATGTTGTAAACATCGGTACAATAATGGATACCGACCTTACATTCGTAAAAAAGGTCGTGTAGCGGATGATCCTTGAGATTATCGATGGTGGCGTAAATTTCATTAAGCAACATGAAATAATCTTTAAAGATGCTGTTTTGAAAAAGGTCTTTATCAGGAAGAAAAAGCATCAGTTCGTCGCCGATCCCTTTTACAACAAAACTCGGAAAATCGTTCAGCAGGGATATAAAATTAAAGGTATTATTCAGTTTCCGTATCCACTGGTTATGTTCACAAATATACTTGTCACCTGTGGAATTAATGATATCGATAAAAATACAGGTTCCCGGTGTAGGCTCCAGATTTTTGATAATATCTCCAAGCGCCTCTGAACGGGGATCTTTAAAATGAATAAAGGTTGCCATAATTTCTGGTGGTTAAATTATCTAAAATGTGCTATTTCAATTTGGTACAATGAACAAATTTGTTAAATGTTAAAATTCGATGCTTTCGCCCTGAAATGGAATGATAAAATCGATTCCAAGGTCATTCAATCCTGATAACTGTCTTTTAATCATTTCAGCGGACGTTTCACCTGATTTTATGTTTGGTTTAATACCTGTCACGATCACTTTCAATCCTTGTAAAGATCGCCTGAAATTAGTTTCATCACATATTTTTGCCAGATTAGTAAGCTCCGAAATCATCCTGACCGGCGACAAATGACCAAAAAGCTCACTGTCCTTATGCGGATCAGGATAAGAACATTCCATAAATACTGCTTGTAATTTACGTTCCTTAATCAATGGTTTAAGGTTTTCCCAAATCACCCTGAGACGATTGGTTTTTTCGATGGTATCCGCTCCTGTATCAGCAAGATAAAGTACAAAAGCATCATCATGTTCGATCAGATATGCAGTCGATTGGTAAGGTTCCTGGTGACTGACTGTGAAAGCCTCAACATTAAAGGCCGGGTTGCTAATGGCGAATTTTTCTTCAGGCTCAACCACCTGGCAATGGAATTTTTTAAGTTGTGGACCGATTCCCTCATTTAAAAAATTGGGCCAGATTTGCCAGTTAAAAATGTCTTCGGTAAGAAATTTGATCGTCCGACTGCTACCGTAAATGGTTTTAGTTGCGTCGGATGGAGAGGCTTCTATTAAACCCGAAATGTGGTCGAGATGTGCATGAGAGATGAGGTAAACCTTTATTTGATTTTGAAGAACGTATGCACTTTTCGATAGACCTGAATTTTCGGGAACCTCTGTGTCATCAAACGAACCTTTGGCATCGGCCTTTTCAATTCCTGAATAGAGGCTGCCGGCATCAAGGCAAATAAAGTCGGACGAATTTTTATAGGTTAGCAAATAGCATGAAAGGTTATCATCCTCAATTCCACCTCCAGCACCAAGAACGATACACTTAAACTTTGTTTCGTATGATCCTTGCGCAATAATGGTATTGTACGGAATTAAAACTGAAAATACCAATAGAAAAACAACTGTGAGATTTCGGCTCATAAAATGAATTTAATGCTTTAGAACAAATATACCTGTCTGTTGCCGGGTTTCAAAGTTCCGAAAATTTTCAAGACTTTCAATCATTTTCGGTTTTTATTGTTTTCGAGATCATTTGCAACCCATTTCGTTCGGGTATCAGTACAGAAATTCGAATAAATTCGACACTGCTGAACTTTAATTTTTAAAGGGTAAATAAAAAATTTTAAATTTGCGAGATTAATGTAAATCTTATCAAATCAAATTTCTAACCTATGAGAAAATTACTTACTGTTTTTTCGCTGGCATTGTTTCCTTTATTGACATTTGCCAGCGAAGCAGATCTTGTTATTCCTGCCGGAATAAAAGACCAAACCATCCTTTACTGGGGGTTTTTAATCACTTTTGCTGGTTTCATGTTTGGGTTATCCCAATTTTTGAAAGTCAAAAAAATCAGGGCGCATAAATCGATGCTCGATGTTGCCCAGGTAATTTTTGAAACTGCAAAAACTTACCTTGTCCAGCAGGGAAAATTCTTAATGATTCTTTTTGCTTTTATAGGCTCAGCAGTTGCATTTTATTTTGGCTGGCTTTCGGAAGCACACTTCGGAATTGGGGGTGTACTGATGATTTTAGGCTGGACAATTGTTGGGATTTCGGGTTCTTATAGCGTAGCGTGGTTCGGTATTCGCATGAATACACTGGCTAATTCGAGAATGGCTTTTGCGTCGTTGGAAAGAAAGCCCATTAAGCTTTTATCTATTCCTTTAAATGCCGGGATGAGCATAGGTGTAGTGTTGATTTCGCTTGAGCTGATTATGATGCTCATTATCCTTATGTTTGTTCCTGGTGAATATGCTGGAGCAAGCTTTATCGGATTTGCCATTGGTGAATCGCTTGGTGCATCAGCATTGAGGATTGCCGGTGGAATCTTTACCAAAATCGCGGATATTGGCTCTGACCTGATGAAAGTAATTTTTAAAATTGGTGAAGACGATCCAAGGAATCCCGGAACCATTGCCGATTGTGTTGGTGATAATGCCGGCGACAGTGTTGGCCCAACTGCTGATGGCTTCGAAACTTATGGCGTTACCGGCGTTGCATTGATTTCGTTTATCCTCCTGGCTGTTACTGAGCCTGCCCATCAGATCCAATTGCTGACGTGGATTTTTGTGATGAGAATCATGATGATCATTACTTCGATCGTTTCCTTCTGGATCAATAGTGCAATTAGTAAAGCAAAATACAGCAAAGTTGATGATCTGGATTTCGAAAAGCCACTTACTGCGTTGGTCTGGATAACGTCCATTTTATCCATCATCGTAACTTTCGTTATCAGTTATCTAACCATCAGTGATCTTCCACACAATCTTTGGATTACGCTTTCGATCATTATCAGTGCCGGCACACTTGGTGCAGCATTAATTCCTGAATTTACAAAAATATTTACCAGCCCCAAGTCGATTCACGTAAACGAAGTTGTACAGGCTTCAAAAGAAGGTGGTGCATCTTTAAATATCCTCTCTGGCCTGGTTGCAGGTAATTTCAGCGCATTCTGGCAAGGTATGGTATTTTTCCTGCTCATGTTTATTGCCTATTTCGCAAGTACTTTTGGTTTGAGTAATTTTATGATTTACCCATCAATTTTTGCTTTTGGTTTGGTGGCTTTTGGTATGTTAGGCATGGGACCTGTTACAATAGCTGTTGACAGTTATGGCCCGGTTACAGATAATGCCCAGTCGATTTATGAACTTTCGCTGATTGAAGAAATCAAAGGCATTGATGCTGAAATTGAAAGGGATTTTGGTTTTAAACCTGACTTCGAAAAATCAAAGCATTACCTCGAAGCAAACGACGGTGCAGGAAATACATTTAAAGCAACTGCAAAACCAGTACTCATTGGTACTGCCGTTGTGGGAGCCACTACGATGATTTTCTCACTGATTCTTGTTATTAAAAAGTCGTTGGGCATCGAACCCGAACAAGTTCTTAACCTGCTGAATCCATACACCATTTTAGGATTTCTTTTAGGTGGTGCAGTAATTTATTGGTTTAGCGGCGCATCCATCCAGGCCGTTTCTACAGGAGCTAGCCGTGCTGTTGCTTTTATCAAGAAAAATATTAATCTTGATCCAAACGCACCAAAAAAAGCCGATACATCAAAATCGAAAGAGGTGGTTAAAATTTGTACGGTTTATGCGCAAAAGGGAATGTTGAATATTTTCGTTGCCATCTTCTCGTTTGCACTTGCTTTTGCATTTCTATCCTCACCTGTAGGTTTGAAGGCAGGAATGAGTCATGATGAAGCCCTGAAATTCTCACTTCCGGTTTCACTTTTTGTAAGTTACCTGATATCGATTGCTTTCTTTGGATTGTATCAGGCAATATTTATGGCCAATGCAGGCGGAGCCTGGGATAATGCCAAAAAAGTGATAGAGGTCGATATGAAAGAAAAGGGCACCGAACTTCACGCTGCTTCAGTCGTAGGCGACACCGTTGGCGACCCGTTTAAAGATACTTCATCTGTTGCCTTAAATCCTATCATCAAATTTACGACATTGTTTGGCCTCTTAGCCATGGAAATCGCACTTGCGGAACAGTTCAGGGCTGTAGCCAATTTTGTAGGTCTTGCATTTTTTGCCGTTGCACTTTATTTCGTGTGGCGTTCATTCTACAAGATGAGGATTAAAGATTGATCTGATCCTGAATAATTATAAAAAAGCCCGGTCCGAAGGACCGGGCTTTTTTGTGATTATAAGGATCCCTGGAGCTTATGAATCTGTTGCTTTTGGCTCTCGTTGATTTCGATTAATGTTTGAACAGCTTTTTCCAGTTCCTCAATTTTATCCACATACTTAGCAAGTTGTTGATCGACATATTGTTTGGTTGCAACGTGGTTGGGATCGATAGGATCATTGGAAATGATGTTGCCATTTACATGTAGTTTTGCCGCCGGTGTCAGATTGCCAATTCCAACATTTCCACTAAAGTACCCGGTTCCGACAAAATAACCTGCCCAGCCATCTGCTTGCTCAACGTGAATTCCATTGCCGTGTGCCGCAGTAATGTTAACTCCATTTCCATTGGCGTGTGTAACCCTTAGCCCATGATTACCCGAATTTTCCACCCAAAGTGCACAGGAGCTTTGCGTATTTACCCTAATCCCCCTGCCACCTCCATTATTTCTGACATAAAGAATCGGATTGGCGTCGGAAGCTTCGACATGTAATTTGTACGAAGGATTTGTTGTCCCGATGCCAACGTTACCTGATACTGCTGAGTATTGTTTTGTGCCTGAAATCGTCCAGTCGTTGTCGGGTGGTGCATAAAGTGCGTAAGGAACACTTACGATCTGTGTGGTACCCATGTTCACATAATTATTACCTCCGGTTGCATCAATTTCTACCTGAAGAAACATTGTTCCACTGGCCCAGGCGATAGATGTAAATGAACCACTTGTGGGTGTTCCGCTTCCAATCAATAGGTTTATTAATCCGGCAACATTGGTGGTAACCTGATGGCTTTCCTGATAGAGTATTGTGCCACCGGCAGTTCCCGATCGAATGCTAATCCTTAGGCTTACTGGCTGGTTTGCAGTTAATTCGCCTGCATTATTCCGAACAACGGCCTGATAATTGAAGGCCTGCGGTGATTGGGCGAAAATGGAAGGATTTAAAACGAATATGAATGTGAGTACTGTTAAAACCCATGTAAAAACACCTTTCGTAAGGATCGGTCTGTTAATAGTTGATTTCAGATTTCCCATAATTTAAAGTTTTATTGGTGAGATGATTTCTGTTTAATAAAACTTTAAAGGTAATAAAAAAAGCCCGGTTTAATAACCAGGCTTTTTTGTAAGAAAAATTAATTTTCTGTCTTATTCTTTTTCGAAAATTATTCGGGATGAATAGCCTCAACAGGACAAACATCAGCACAAGCGCCACAGTCGGTGCAAGCGTCCGGATCGATTTTGTAAATATCGCCCTCAGAGATAGCTTCAACGGGACATTCATCAATGCAGGTACCACAAGCGGTACAGTCATCTGAAATTTTGTATGCCATTTTAAATGTTTTTTAAGTTAAATTGGTTGCAAATTTCATAATATTTTATTTAGCAAGGATTATAATTTGAGTTAAAAGATAAATTTATAGCGAATCTAAATTATTGGAGCGTCAAAGCATGCATCAGGGATTAGGGTCCGGTCAATCTGGAATTAATGTAATGGTTTAATTTATAATGCTAAGAGATGGCACTGGCCGGGAATAATTTTCCATTTATCCAACGGTCATTATTAACACCTCGTCCATTTGTAATCTTTATCCTTTAGCTCCAATCAAATCATCGACATTCACCTTCTGGAAAAGCTCGGCACTTGCCGAAATTTGCTGTTTATTAGAAACAATTTCTTTAAATCAACCTGGAAAAAAAGCGCATTGGAGGTCTTTTTTAAGATTGTACTGTTTAATGCCGGTGGGAAAAATTGGGGTGAGCTACTACGGTGTGTGGTAAAATACAAAGGGAGCTTGTTTGTTTAGGATATCTCCAATTTGAAATGCAAAACAATAACGATAGTAATCGGGAACAACGTCAGAATGAGGCGATTTACTATATTTGATACATTTTTTTTCCCTGTCATTTGCTGGATTTCCATTCGAGATATTTATGTATTAATAAACAGTTAGCTTAATTATTCTCCCGAATTTATTTAAAATTTCGGGAATAGAAATTTTTGAAACTAATTTTATTTCATATCTTTGAACAAAGTTTAATCCTTATAAAATCAACTGATATGAAAACAATAATTACCTTTCTCTCCCTGTTTTTAAGTTGTAATATAGCCATTGCACAGGATGAGTGGAGTTTAATTCATCCAGATCCTACCATAAGTGATATTATAGATGCTCATTTTGTTTCGGAACAAAAGGGTTGGGTTGCCGGAACCCAGGGTTTAATCATGTTTACTCAAGATGGCGGCAATACATGGGAAATGCAGCACAGCAATCCTGATGAAGCACTTTGGAGCATTTATTTTATAAATGATGTTGAGGGATGGGCTGTTGGATGGAGTAGAATTTATCATACCACAAATGCTGGCAGTACCTGGGAATTGCAGACAAGGCCTTACGTGATAGGTGACCTCAGGGATGTTTATTTCATAAATCAGGATACGGGATGGATAGTAGGAACTTATAAGATTGTACTTAAAACAACGAATGGAGGCGAAACATGGACAAAGATCAGCAACACTTTGGCTGGTAACAAGTATTTCAATAGCGTTTGTTTTATGGACGAACTCCATGGTTGTGGTGTAGGTTGTTTGGAAAGCTCAACTGGTGGATATATCAGCGTGACAAATGATGGTGGGCTTACTTGGACGGAAACAACACCAACCGATTGTGCCTATTTAAATAAAGTAGTCTTTCTGGATTCTTTAACTGGATGGGCTTGTGGCTATGATGGGGCTTTGATTAAAACAATTGATGGTGGCTATACATGGATTGATAAAAGCCTCCTAAACCAGAGCTTTGTTGGTATTCATTTTTTTGATAAAATGAATGGCATATCATTAGAAAGTAATAGAGTTTGGTTAACTCAGGATGGTGGCGAAAACTGGGATTCGACATATTACATTGGGGCAACCGCCTCTCAGCGATGCCTGACAAGTTGTGGAAATAATCAGTTGATTACGGTTGGTTTTTCGGGCAGCATAAGTAAAACGGCAGATGGTGGAAGAACCTGGGAAAACCTTAATACAACCATTTCGTCGTTAATGATGAATTTAGGATTTTTTGATGACATGGAAGGGCTTGCAATAACAGGGAATAATGGGAGCCACAGTTTAATAAGGACAACTAATGGCGGATATTCATGGCATTACGATACACTGATTGCAAATAGTCCTTTTTACAGAATGAAACTTTCCGGGTCATCTTGCTATTTACTTAATGCCAGCTTTCAGTTGATGAAAACAAATAATGCAGGTGAGGATTGGGAGTTGCTGACTGTTCCTTCATTAGGATCATCTTATACGGATTTGCAGTTCGTAACCGAAAATACGGGCTATATGTGTGCTTTACAAGGTAAATTTTTAAAAACTATTGATGGTGGTGAATCATGGATAAACAAATCTTTCGTGGCTTTGCACGACTTTCGATCACTATTCTTTATTGATGAAGATCACGGATGGTTAATTGATTATTCCGGAAAGACTATCTTGCACACTACTACAGGAGGAGATGACTGGGTTTCTATAAGTCTTGGCGATTCATATATTTATCAACCAGAAAGCATATTTTTTAGGAGTGATGAAGAAGGGTATGCAACCACACGGGAAGGAGTGCTCTTCAAAACAACTGATGGTGGCAATTATTGGGAAGCGTTTTATGTTTTCCCGGGCGGAATAAATTCAATGATTTGTTTCGTCTCTGCGACTGAAGGATGGTACAAATCATCACTTGAAATTTATCATACGCATGATGGAGGAGTGACATGGGTGAATAACCAGTCTTTTCCCAAACCTTTGCGTAGTATGTTTTTCCTGAATCCTTATCAGGGGTGGCTTGGTGGTGATGATGGGCTTGTTGCTGCATATGATCCAACTGTTTCACTTCTGGAATTTGATAACAATGTTACAATGATTTCAGTGTTTCCTAATCCTGCAACTGAGGTTATTTCAGTTGATCTTTGTGATGAATCGGATTATATTCTTGGATTGAAAATATTTAATTTGCAGGGCCGGCAAGTTATGCAATTTTCAAATTTGTCTGTAACAAGTTCTTTTCAAATTGATATTTCACAATTGAGTTGTGGTGCATACATTCTGGACATTTCTACAACAATAAAACAAAATTTGGTGAAATTTATAAAGCATTAAGGAGGAGTAATTAATGAGTTTTTTTTTAATTATTAGCCTGATTAAATTGATATTCAGCGAAATTATTTAAAAACTGGCAAGGATAATCCTAATATTAGTTTTATTAACCGATCAAAAGTATTGGGTATGAGTACTGTCCAAATTGGCTATGAATAGAAGATCGAAATGATCAATGTTGGAAATTCGTCATCTTCATCTCAGGCTAAATCAATAGATCACGTCAAGGCATCTAATGAGATTTCGATTAATATCAGCAGCCTGCTTGGCTTAACCGAAAATCTGAAAGAAGATTTGGAGCGGGAGTTGAAGATAAAAAAAGATACTGGTGAAGAAATTGAGCCTGAAAATAGCGACATTGTTGTTTTCGGGAAGGCCATTAAAGAAGTTGAAGGGGCAACTAATGAAAATAAGCCTCTGCCGTCCAAAACGCAAGGGAGACTCGAAAGCTTTTGGAATGAAATAACAGATGAAAATTCAAGCCTTCACAAAGCGTTGAAAATGCTGAGGAAAGGCAAAGATAATTGAGTCAGGCTAACCAGACTTTATAATAATATTCCTGGTGTACCAGCTATCCCGTCCTTTGCTTTGGATGTATTTGAAAAATTATAAAAGATATAATAGGTGGACAGGCAACAATCTTTCTAAATCTTTATAAAAATCCGCTTCCGGTAAAGCACCAACAACGGGATAAGCCATAGCAAAATAAAGCTGATCGCAAAAGCTGCAGAGGCATTTATCGGCGAAAGCCAGGTGGCAAAAAGATTTTCATAAATCCAGGTATAGAGAGGAATATGCTCATTCCCCGAACTAACCGAAATCGCCCAAAATGTTGAGGCAACAAAACCGCTGGCAAGATAAACAGCTAAACAATTGGCTCCATAAGCGGCAAAAGGTGTAATCCATTTCCTGCTTTTCTTTACATCCACAAGCCAGTAAATAATTCCAAAAACAGTAAGCGCCAAACCACCGGTATAAATCACATACGAACTTGTCCAGAGGTTTTTGTTGATCGGGAAAGCAAGATTCCAAAGAAGTCCGGTACCTGTGAGCAATGCACCGCTTACCAGCAAGCCTGTTACTTTTACGTAGTGGTCGCCACGATGGCGTATCCACTGGCCGGCCAACATTCCAATGATACCCGTTGCAATAGCCGGTAGCGTAGAAAGCAACCCTTCCGGGTCGGCTTTCTCGAGCCACATATGGCCTTCCATCAGGCTAAAGTCGAGCCAGGCAGCAAGGTTTGTATTGGGATCAAGATTTGCCGGACCATGACCCGGCACAGGAACCAGGCTCATGAGTGCCCAGTATCCCAGCAATAGAATGATAGTAATGTTTCGCTGGGCTTTCCAGCCCGATTCCATAAAAATTAGTGAAGTAAAAAAGTAAACTACTGCGATCCGCTGTAAGACGCCGGGAATCCGCATGTGTACAAAATCGAATTTCGGAAAAAGATAAAAAAGCAAACCAAGCAGGAAGATCAAAGCCGACCGGCGCAGGACTTTTAGAAAAAGAGCGCTTGTTTTTTGTCCGTGCTCCATCCTGTTTCCCAATGCAAACGGTATCGCCATCCCAACGATAAAAAGGAAAAACGGGAAGATAAGATCGGTAGGTGTACACCCATCCCAGGCTGCATGTTCCAAAGGAGTGTAAACGTATTCCCAGCTACCGGGGTTATTTACCATGATCATTGCTGCCATGGTCAGGCCGCGAAAAACATCAATTGATAAAATTCTGTCCTTGCCTTGCATGATAATACCTTTTAATTGTTCAATGAGATTAGTGTAAAAAAATTAGATTCGACTGTGAAAGTAGAATTTTATTGCTTTTAATTTCATGTCAGCCAAGCGTTTTTTTCTGATTAAAGTAGAGATGTCGGAAAACCCCGGGATTAATCTGTGAAAGTACCATTCCTGAAAGCATCAGCAGACAGCCAGCCATTCCTCTTGCCGACATTTGTTCACTCAAAATCAGCCAGCCACCAACAACCGCAAACACCGATTCTAGACTCAGGATGATGGATGCCGCGGAAGCATGGGCATGTTTTTGCCCTACAATCTGAAGTGTATAAGCGATTCCCACCGAAAATACACCTCCATAAATAATTGGAATGGCCGCCTGAAATATTTCCTTTGCCATAATGGTTTCGTTGATGATGGCTGCAATAAGGCTAAGAAGCCCGCAAACTGCAAATTGAACAATCGATAATCGGATGGCGCTCATCTGCGGGGAATATTTGCTGATGAGCAAAATATGGAAAGCAAAAAATAATGCCGATATCAACACAAGCAAATCACCTTCTCCAATGCTGAAATTTCCTTTAATACTTAAAAAATATAGTCCGGTTGCTGCAACCAGTGCACCAACCCAAATATTAAAGGACGTTTTTTTCTTAATAAAAATACCAGTTACCGGAACCAGGATAACATACAAACCCGTTATAAATCCTGCTTTGCCGGCAGAGGTAGAAACCATGCCGATCTGCTGAAAACTTGCTGCAACAAAGAGTACCACACCTAAAAGTATTCCGCTGATGATTAAATAATAACTCCAGCTGTTATTGGTATCGGCAGTATCCTTTTTTTTGTTTCCTTTTAGTAAAAGCAATGGAAGCAGCGACAGACTGCCGAGCGTAAACCTCACACCGTTGAAAATGAATGGACCTACAAACTCCATCCCGGCCCTTTGCGCAACAAAGGCAAAACCCCAGATCATTGCAGCAAGGAGCAGGAGTAGGTCGGATTTGTAAGATTTATTTTGCAATTTTAATGTCCGATGATAAGTATCAGTAGGCAGTGGGAAGTACATTGCATACTGCACACTGCCCACTGCATACTGCATGTTGCTTACTTCTTTAAATCCCCTGTTTATTATTTGTGTATTTCGTAATCAGTCTGATTCGCAGGTTGCGGAACATTTGAAGAACTTTTTCCTGGCGTGAGATGGTTAATTTCGTCAGATAATCTTTTGCAATGTAAGGATTCTTTTTTGCAAGCTCAATAAAGGTTTTATCGACAATTTCCTGCTCGTCAAAAAAACTTTTCTCTAAGGGATCGCGCATTTCATGAATATCTTTAATTGCATCCTGCCATTTGAGATACAAGAGGTTATCAACAAAATCGACGGCCCAGCGGATCGAATTTTCATCAAAAACCTCTTTATCATAACGTTTATAACATTCGGCAACGTCGGTGATGCCCGGATACATCGGGACATAGGCGCTGGTGTATGCATTATCTACAAAGAACCAATAAATACCGCCAACTTCGCGAGGCAGCCATCCTCTTAAGTGAGCAATCATTCCATACTCACCACGTGCCCGTGCCACATTGCGGCGTCGATTAATTTTTAATAATTTGCGGGTTTCTTCAGTTGGAAATGGTGTAGCGTACGAACTTTTTACGATCTGTCCGTCCGGGCCAGGGTAATACCAGGCAGGAGCATTTTCTTTGTCATAAATTGTTCCAGTAAAAGTTGACCGCTGAAAAGCCATCACATCCTGTACCGTGATTTTTTTCTCCGGTTTCACCGAAAAAGGATACAGCGAAAGCGGTTCAACAAATTGGGTATATTGTTCATCACCCGCAAAAGGATTGGTGGTGTAGCGATCGGGCCATTGTGTGAAATTTGGTGCCATCTGTGAATAAAAGAGCCAGAAACGGCTGGTTGCCCATTCACGGGGAATGGGGGCATATATATCCTGCCAGATAAAGGGTTTCCTGCTTGTTGGATCATACCAGCCACGGTCGATGGCTTCCTGCTTATAATTGGAAGATGCCCGGAAATTGGCCGTGTCTGAAATATTTATCTCTTTAATGATGCTCCAGTTTGGGATAATAAGGGTTTCGTTGTCAGGAACCCGCTGTGCTGCCCAGACGCAACCTGGTTTACCACTGACTGGCGACCAGTTGTTCCCCACACTGAAAACTTCCAGAACCCATGCTTCGTTTGCATCGGCAATAACGAGATCTTCTGACTCTCCTGCACATGAAGGTCTGAATCCATATGTTTCCAGCAGGTTGGTGATGAGTTTTAAAGCTTCACCGGCGGTTTTGCAGCGTTGTAAAGCAAATGCCTGTGCCTGTTCGATGGCCATAATCTGTTTGCAGGATGAAAGGTCAAGTTTTAGCTCATCACGCTGGCTGGTAGTGCTTTCCCCGATGGCCAGCATATACTCGTTCATTTGGGGGTAGGCGCTCTGAAAATACGAATAGGTTTCTCTAACCTGTGGAATGTATCCCAAAATTTCACCATAATCCCCAAGCGGTCTACCCAGTTCTACCATGCCCCAATAAATTGGCGCTTTATCACCACCTTTGAATTTTTGACGTGGAACAATATGAACTCTGCAATCAGGGCCGGCATCTGTATGTGATACGATAACCGAACCATCGGCAGTGGCATTTTTGCCTGCTACGATAATGGTGCAGGCCATGTCGTTTTGCCAGGAAATTATGCCAGTGAAGACGAAAAGAAAAGTAAAAAGTTTTTTCATTTTTAGTAAATTGATTAATGTTTGTTTTTGGATGTTAACCTTGTAAGTACAGGAATATTGCTGTAAAGTAAGGAAATATATGCACTGGTTTCATTACAAATTAGTCAGGACTTCTTAATGCTTCGACTTCTGCAATCGTTTTCGGAATCGGTTTTCCAAGCAGTCTTGCACCATCTTCGGTAATCACAAAGTCTTCTTCATTCCTGCATCCGCCAAAGTCTTTATAGGCTTCTAATTTTTCGTAATTCAGGAAATCCAAAAACTTCTTCTCCGATCTCCATTTATCAATCAGGTCGGGAATAAAATAAATACCTGGTTCGATGGTTAACACAAAACCCGGCTCCAGTTTCCGGGCAAGCCGTAAAGATTTTATCCCGAATTGTGTGCTTTTTGGTTCATTATCGTAACCCACGTATTGTTCCCCCAAATCCTCCATATCGTGAACATCAAGTCCCATCATGTGGCCCAGGCCGCAGGGAAAGAACATGGCATGAACACCTTCGGCAACAGCTTCATCAACATCGCCTTTAAAAAACCCGAGTTCTCCCATTCCTTTTAAAATGGTACGGCAGGATTCAAAATATACTTCTTTAAAAGGTACTCCGGGTTTCAACATGCCGATTGCTGCTTCATGGGCATCAAGCGCTACCTGGTAAACTTCCTTTTGACGGGTGGTGAATTTATTGTCAACAGGAAAAGTGGAGGACATATCACCGGCATATCCCATTTTAGTTTCTGCACCACAGTCGAGCAGGAATAGCTGCCCGCTTTTCGCCTTGTCACCGTGATGGTGGTTATGCAGCGTTTGGCCGTTGATTGTGGCAATAACCGGAAAGGAAATGTTTCCACCTGCGGCTAATGCAATCCTTTCCATTTCTGCTGCGATTTCTGATTCACGCATACTGGGGAGTAGCATTTTCATTGCCGAAATGTGCATTTCGGCTGTAGTATTAACAGCTTTCTCAATTTCGATAAGTTCTTCGGCCGATTTATAATTCCGTTGTGCAATTACTGCCTTTACAAATTCCAGTGAAGAATTTTCCAGCTGATTTGAAGGTTTAATTCCCAATAAATCAAATAAGCGGATTTTGTTTTCAGGACGGTAGGGCGGGAGGTAGTGAATCTGTCTTCCTAGATTTTTAAACGCCTGTAAATCGGTAATAAGATTTATTAAAGGGGCTGTTTTGTCTATGCCACACGTGTTTGCTCTTTCAGCAATTGATGATTGTTTTCCCCTCCAGACAATATCATCGATGGTAAAATTGTCGCCGTAAATGGTTTCTTCACCGGTTTCGCAATCGATAATTGCGGCAAGCCCCGGATGAATCAGACCGAAAAAATACAAAAATGTGCTGTCCTGCCTGAAATGATAAGTGTTGTCGGCATAATTCATCGGGCTTTCGTCATTACCTAAAAAGAAGAGGACTCCGTTTCCGATCTCTTTTTTGAGCTTGCTGCGGCGACTGATATAAGTTTCTTTTGAGAACATGATTTGTAATTTGCAGCAATTCAGCAATTATTTTATGATTATGTAACAGATTGATTTACAGTCGTAAAATAAATTTGCAAAAATCCGGTTTTTCGCACTATTTTTGACTTCAAATGCCACGACCACCGGCCTGGC